>ENA-OWPA01000470-OWPA01000470.1-bioreactor-metagenome-genome-assembly--contig:-NODE-470-length-54355-cov-9.419765_pt1 | contig 54355 bp, 52 predicted proteins | sample MGYA00238139_ERZ651803 | MGnify/ENA primary metagenome ERZ651803 (study PRJEB26909, sample SAMN07631231) | bioreactor metagenome | isolation source: Switchgrass digestor | place: USA: Dartmouth...
GAGGTACATATAGCACAAACTTACGAAGAATTTTTATCTATTTTAAAAGGAATGTGTACAAAAGAATTTAAAAATTTTCATAGGGAAGATGCTCTTTATTTTGTTGGTATTAAAGAATGGAATTTACAATCGCTATATTATGTGCACGCTATATATAAATATGGGTATGTCGTGAGGAACATGCTGGTTGTTTCTAATGATAGTAAATGGTATCCTATTTTTATGTTGTCGCGCGATACTACAAAAGTAGCATATAAATTTTATCTTGATAGAGTGCGAACAAATCCAAAAATAAAAGAAGAAAGAGATTGGACTAAAGAAGAATTTATTGGCATGAAGGTTCGTGATATTTCTGGAAAAACTTCAAGAGAAGGACAAGTAGTAGAAATTTTAGAGAAATATCCAGACGAGTTTCCTAAGATTATTGTTGTTCAGTGGAATGGAAAAGCCTCTATTGAATTTGTCATGCATCCGGAAAAAGATGAATTTTTAATGGAAGGATTAAGATTCTTTTGTCCAAGATGTAATACTGAATTGATAGATCCTTATGATCCAATAGAAAAAAACGTTTGTCCTTCCTGCGGATTAGAACTCTGGATAAATGTAGAAACTATTCCTATTATAAAAGAACCAAAAGAAATTTTGGAGTGCGTTAATGATTTAGAAAAAAGTAATTACTTAGTAGGACAGATTGTAGATGTAGTAGATTTCAAAATCGAAAAAAATGGATCTTCTAGTAAATTTCATTCACTTGACAGAATCAATTGGGGTGCATCTCCAGGTGCAAGGAAACTAGTCGAAGGGGAATATTTTACAAAAATGCGTCTTTATAGAATAGATCAACCTATCGTAGCCCAATATCTAACGTTACTTAGGAAATCTAAGAACATGCGTATTCAAGATGTGATAAGTAAATTTCCGAAAGAATATTATCATACGATCGGACATTGGTTTAGAAAGGATTTTGGGGGTTCCATTCCTATACCAGAAGATATTAAATTGCTCAGAAAAGTATTAAATATTCATGATGGTTTACTAAAAATTTTAGAAAGAACTGCTTTAAAATTTCAAACAGTAAAAACCTCAGTTAAAGGTAAAAATCCAGGAGACTATATTAAGAATAGAAATGAAGAGGAATTAATTGCTTTTCTCAAAAAATTATACATTCCTTCAAACGAATATTTACTCACTATGAGTAAAAAATGAGGAAAATTTTAGCAAAGAAAAATGTATATAGAGATGAACATGGTATTTATTATGGTGATTTAAAAGGGTGCAAGTTGCAATTATTTTTGCCCCCTTTCTTCATTAAATAATAGGCACTGCGAGATATAAAAATTGAAAAAATCATGTTTGACTCAAATGGGTAAAGGAAGGAGATGTGCTTAAATTTGACATCAAAACAGAGAGAGAAGAAACGAAAAAACGTAAAGAATTTATTGAAGTTCTCTCTGACGAACTTTTTGTAGACGATTAAAAAGGAGCGGTTTTTAATGATTAAAAGAAAACTGCTTGTTTTTCTATTAGCAGCAGCTTTACTGCTTTCTTTAGTAGGTTGCACATCACCTCGAGATGCTCACCAAAAAGATACCTACCAGGCACAGATATCAACACAAAGACAATCAAATGAAAAAGAACCATCCAGCGTGATAGAAAAGCAAGAACAAAATCAAGTTTCACAGTTAACCAACAGCAATCAAACTGTACAGAAAGAAAAGCCAGAAAATAAAGCGGAAATAAACCTGATAAAAACCAGAGTTACAAAGGTTGTAGATGGCGATACTGTATATGTTAGATTTGAAAATGGAAGAGAAGAAAAAGTTCGCTTTATCGGTGTGGACACACCTGAAAGCACCATAAAAAATGAACCTTATGGCAAAGAAGCTGCTACTTATACAAAATCCAGGCTGTATGGAAAAGATGTATGGTTAGAACTTGATGCGCAAGAACGAGACAAATACGGCCGCCTGCTGGCATATATATGGCTATCTCCACCAGTGAAAGAAGGCGATACCGAAATAAGAAATAAAATGTTTAACGCTATACTGTTGCTAAAAGGGTATGCTCAAATTATGACTGTACCGCCAAACGTGAAATATGTAGACTATTTTAAGACATACCAGCAAGAAGCCAGAGAAAAAAATCTGGGATTGTGGGGACTGGAAATTGATGAAGAGAAATCCACTACATATCCTGGGGGCACAAATTATTATATCGGCAATAGAAACAGCAAAATATTTCACTATCCAGACTGCCAGTGGGCTAAAAAAATTGCTCCACAAAATAAAGTAATATTTAAGTCTAGAGAAGAGGCAGTTAAGGCCGGATACAAGCCGTGCAAGGTATGTAAGCCGTAGAAGATAGAAAATTTTAAGAATAAGAGAAAAAGACGACATAAGCAGCAGAGAGGAGAAAATCACTACATTCTCAGAAACCCTACTATAGTATGATAAAATAAAATTGGTTTTTCACAGATATCACTACCGTTAGTTTTTAATAACTGCTGGAGACCCCTGGTGTCAAGGACGGGCGAAAGCCCGGCGCCCGGCGTAGCGTATCCTTGCACCAGGGGTCGGAGGCAGTACAATGAATTGAACGGTGGTGATAAAGAAGGTTCATATTCTAACCAGAGGGATTTTATACAAAAAATTTGGACTTGACCAATAGCACAATAAATAACTTAAATCCGCCCTTTTTAGTGAATTTGCTTAGTGCTTCTTGAAGGATTGTGGAGGTATATAATGTTTATAATTCCTCATAAACGTATTTCATTAGGCTCTTAGCAAAATTCCTAATATCCTCTGGATTTGAATTTCCTATATACTTATGATGATTAGGATTTAATAGTTCACGAAAGTCATGTAATTTTTCTTTTACATCATTATTAAAGTATCCTTTCTCATATAACTTGTCTATTAAATCTCTTAAACCTAAATGTTGAACGTCTACAAATGAAAAAATAAACAATATTACGGTTTTGAATATAGGGAAAGTAACGCCAATATATAGGGTTTTAAGAGCATTAAAATATGCACAAGTTATATAAAAAGCATGATAAATTGAAGGCTGAAATTAACTAAGTTTCAGGGGTTGTCTTAAAAAAATCCTACAGTATCTTGACACTATCCTATCTAGGAAGAAATCAAATAAAAATAAATAAATTTTATAATATTTTATTTATGGAATCCTTTGTTTTGGAATCTTCTACCCTTGACATAAATCGTCAACACGTTTATAATAAACTGGTAGCAAGTTTGGGCTACTTAATATAGTTGAATATGGGGGTAGATGGGTGCTGGTGTGCCCTCTGGTCTTCAAAACCAGTACGAGGGGTTAAGAGCCTCTTGGGTGGGTTCGATTCCCACATACTCCCGCCATTTAAATAAAGCCACTTTAGTGGCTTTTTTGTTTTGGAAAAATAATTAATACATTAGTTTTTTATCTTAGTACTTGTTAAAAAATTATTAAAATTATTATATAATGTACTTAATATTTTAAATGAAAGGAGTAAAATATGGATTATTTAAAAACCATAAAGGATACTATTATTAAGAAATATGGCATCAGGTTTTTCCCAAGGCAGAAGGAAAAGTTTAGAGAATACATAAAAGATGAGATGGAAAAATTAGGCTGGGATACTGAAATAATAAAAAAGAACATAGTTGTAGGAGATGTAGAAAAAGCAGAATATGTTTTTACAGCACATTATGATACTCCAGGCAAAATACCTAATTTTCTAAGATATTTGCTTGAAATATTTGGGCATTTAAAGCAAATTCAAGCAATAATAGTATTTTTTATTATGTATTATATATATAGATTTGCAATTACTAAATTAGTGGATTTAAATATTATACCAATATTTGTATCAGATTTATTACAGATATTACCTGCATTAGTAATCATAATTGCTATTTTTATTCCAAATAGAAGCAATTATAATGACAATACTTCAGGAGTTTTGACTTTATTAAACATAGCCCATGAAATATCCATGAAAAATTTAGATAAAGAAAAAATTGCTTATATATTTTTTAATAATGAAGAATGGGGGCTTTTGGGTTCTGCTGCTATGAAAAAACACTTTAAGAAAAAGAAGATTGATATAAGTAAAAAGAAAGTCATCAATTTCGACTGTGTGGGTAATGGTGATACAATTTTGATTACTCATGGGAAAAAAGAAGATTTAGCAAAAGAAATACAAGAAAGATTGAAAATATCTTCTCCTTGCAATGTAGAAAGATTCAAATATAAAATTATTCCACTATCAGATGATTATACATTTAGAAAAGATGGCGTAATAGGTATATTGTATTGCAAAAGGACAAAACTTGGGGGATTTTATTTCCCTGATATTCACTGCTCTAAAGATAAAATAGTAAATATTGAAAATATTGAATTTCTTACAAATGAAATTATAAATTATATTGTAAGAAAAAAGGAAGTAATTAGGTAGGTTTGGGCCTATAATTCCGCTATATAATTTGCCACTTAGGTAGCTTTTTATCTTTACAGCTTGCAGAAAGATAGGTTCATTTATGAAGGTTTCTGTAAAAAATTAAGGCTTGTCTTTGTATATTGGCAAGCCTTTAACTATTACTTTTATTTTAATCTTCTTAATGCCCTTATCTTTTCCATATCTTTCGAATATGCTGATGTATTTGCTTCAATATTATTTAGGGATTCTCTTATACTTTCTAAATCATCGACAAAAGCCAAATACCTATTTCTGCTAATAACTTTCATTTCTTTAAGCCTTTTTCTTAATGCATCAAATCCTTCATTTGTTTCATTGTTAAACTTGGACAATTTCTGTTTAATATCATTTATGTTATTTTCAATTTCATCAATACGAGAATTTAAGTTGATAAAATTGTTGTTCATTTCCTCTCTAATTTTATTAAGCTCATTTTTCAATTCTTCTTGCATTGTAATGATTGATTCAGGTACTCTATTTTCTTCAATCATAAGTTTCCCTCCTTAACAAAAGGGTGTTAATAATATTTATTTTCCTATATAAATTATATAATAAAATTTGCTTTTATAATGTGTTATAATTATTACTTGTCAGGAATGTAAATTATAGGTTAGAAATTAAATTGTTCAAAGGTGATAATATGAAAGACTGGCTTTCGAACTTAATGTATAAGCTAAATGATTACATGCGAGGGCGTTATGGGTATGATGAATTATCAAAATTTTTGTTAATTGCAGGACTTATTTTGATGATTTTTTCTTTTATTCCACAATTAAAATTTTTATATATAATAGGTTTTGTATTAATTGTTTGGTCTTGGCTTCGTGTTATGTCAACGAATATATATGGAAGGCAAATGGAATTAAATAAATATAGGAAAATTAAAAATAAATTCGAAGATAGATTTCATTTGCCTAAAAGCATTCGATTGTATAAAAGCATGTGGCGAGACAGGAAAACACATAAATATTACAAATGCCCCCATTGTAAGACTTATGTACGAATAAAAAGACCTGAAAAAGGCAAAAAAATTGCAATAAATTGCCCCAAGTGTGGAAATAGATTTGAAAAAAGGACATAATTTTTGTAATAGTATAGTTTACAATTTTACTATTTATATAAGGTTATGATAAATGCAGATTTATTTGAATCTGCATTTTTAATTTCATGCCACTTTGCAATCTTTAAGGTAGCATTTTGTATTAAATCATGAGATTGAACAATTTATCTTTTATTGCAGTTTGGTGATATTGATTTTTTTACTAATTTTTCTTTTTTTCAATAAATGTATAATTTATTGAATTTAGGGTAACAAAAGTTTAATAGATTCTTAATTTTTTTCACAAAATGGACAATATAGAATAAATTGTTAATATAAATGAAATCTTTACTTTAGGAGGGTAAAAATGAGAGTAAGGAAGGTATTTACAGGAGGGAATACAGCTAATGGATTCCACTCCTTTCATAGCTATATAGTTCCTGACAACAGAAATAGGCTATATATTTTTAAAGGAATGCCTGGAGGAGGCAAATCTTCTTTAATGAGGGAAATAGGGCAGAGAATGACAAGTAAGGGATATTCAATAGAATACCACCATTGCCCATCGGATCCAAATTCTATTGATGCTGTAGTTATTGAAGAACTTAAAATATGTTTGTTAGATGGAACAGCACCTCATGTTATGGACCCAGCCTATCCAGGTTTAACAGATAGGATAATAGATTTGGCTAAATACATTGATTCTGAAAAATTGAAAGAATCTGAGGAAGAAATAAAAAAGGCAAAGATGAATAATAAATATGCTTATGAAAGGGCATTTAACTATTTTAAGGCAGCAAAAGTGATTTATGAGCAAATAGCAAATGAAAATAAGAGAAATTTAGATATTAAAAAGATAAATAATGAAAGCAAGAAATTAATAGATATGATTTTTTCAAAGAGAGAAAATAAGGCGGAATTTTATGGATTCAAGGAAAGGCATCTCTTTTCAACTGCCAATACACCAGAAGGCTATTTCGATTTTACAGATACAGTATTAGAATGGGTTGGAGATGTATATTATATTAAAGGAGAGATTGGAACAGGGAAATCAACTCTTTTATATAGAATTTTTGAAGAAGCCAAACTAAGAAACTATCATGTAGAAGTATTTCATAATTCCTTATTGCCAGAAAAAATTGAATCTCTGTATATAAAGGAATTAGATACTATAATAACATCTAATGAACACGGGAAGAAAAAGGCTAAATACACACTAAACCTTAATGATTTCTTTGATGACAGCAAAATTAACTATGAAGATTATGAAATGTTTAATATATTGGTAGAAAAAGGCATCAAAAGTTTAAGTAAAGCCAAAGAAAATCATTTTATACTAGAAAAAGCATATGGTCCATGTATTGATTATTCACAAATAGACAAATTAAGGGAAGAATTATATGAAGAAATATTAAGCTTAAAAGTAAATGAATAAAAATTTAAGTATTGAAGAGCCAAATCCATTTTAATGGACTTTGGCTTCTTTATTTTGCATTTGATATAATATTTTTGATAGAATAATAATTTTTTGGGAGCTGTTAGTATGAGGGATGCAGTTAAGAAGTTTGGGGAAATAGTAGGAAACAATTTAGAGAAAAATCCTAAAACATCACAAAGACTTCTTAAGATAGGTTATGCTTTCAGTGGCTTTCAGATGAAATATTTTCCGAAGAAGTATTTACTTCCAAATCAAGTATATTCTTCAGTAATATGTAATAAATACATTCGCTATCCATTATCTAATCCAGATAATTCTGCAGTAGTGAATCTATTCTTCCCATGTGAACTGTTGCATGCTTCGAACATAATACCTGAAGCTGTAGAAGGGTTTGCTTGTTATTTAAATGGCGCATATTGTGAGCGCTTTTTTATTGACTATATTGAAAACATAGGAATGCCAAAAACATTATGCTCATATCATAAAGCATTGTTGGGAGCAGCTTATTCAGGAATTTTGCCTAGACCAAGGTTTGTAATGTTTACTTCTATGATTTGTGATTCAAATATTATAACATTTAGGGAGTTGGCTGAATTTTGGGGAATACCAATGTTTATGATTGATATTCCAAACAATATTAATGAAAGATCAATAGGGTATGTAGAAAATCAGCTAAAGGATGCTGTATCTTTTATTGAAGACAATATAGATAGAAAGTTTGACTATGAGAAATTAAGGGAAGTGATTAGAAGGGAAAATAAATCTTTAAAGCTTTACAATGAATTTCTAGATATGCTTTCAGAGAAATTCATTCCAAATGATGTAACTTCTGAAATGTATAAAGTGTTTTTTACCCATATCTTAATGGGAACCAAAGAAGCTGAAAAATATTTTAAATTGCTACTTGATGATGCTTATAAGTATTCAGAAGACTATAGAAGCATTAGAATTTTATGGTGCCATACTATCCCAAATTGGCAAGGGACATTAAAAGAGGTGTTTAATAACAATAAGAAGTATCAGCTATTATGTTCAGATTTGAACTTTGATTATATAAATGAGCTAGATGAGGACAATCCATTAAGGGCATTGGCAATAAAGCTTTTAAGCAATAATCTATTAGGCCCAGTAGAAGGGCGTATTGGGAAAGTATTGGAAATGGCAGAATACTTAAATGCCAATGGTGTAGTTTATTTTAACAACTGGGGATGTAAAAAGACTATAGGAGGTAGCTTGTTGACCAAAAAGATACTGGAAGAAAATGGGATTCCAGTATTGATATTAGATGGTGATGGTTGTGACAGGGAAAATATAAATGATGGACAGATGAAAACACGCCTACAAGCTTTTCTTGAGATTTTGGAGGTATAAAAATGCAATATGTATGTAAATACACACCTGTTGAATTGTTAAAGGGTTTTGATATTGAGACAGAGTTACTTGATTTTACTGTTCATGATTATGAATTAAGCGACCAATACATACATAGTAATATTTGCAGTTTTTCACGCTCAATAATAGAAGGAAGATTAAGGGAAAGCAGCAAACCTATAATTTTAACTACTTGCTGTGATTCAGTGGAAAGGGTTGCTGATGTACTAAAAGATTTGGGGCAAGAAGTTTTTACCTTAAACTTGCCTCATAATAATAATTGCTGTGGCGTGCTTTTATATAAAGACGAATTATTAAGACTAATAGATTTTCTTGAAAATAAACTAAATAAGATGTTTGATATAGATAAATTTTATGATTCTTTTAATTCAAATTTAGATGAGATAAAGGGGCCTTATATATCTATAATGGGAGCAAGAATGAACTTGGATTTACTAGAATTAATCAAAAAAGAATCACCTCTGCATATAATAAATAATACATGTACCGGGATTAGAAGGGTTAGAAGACCACCTAAGTCTAGCAATATTGATGAGATTATGACTTGGTATGTAAATTCGTTGCTTTCCCAAATACCATGTATCAGGATGAGTGATATTTCAAGAAGGAGAGTTTTAGTTGAAGACCCCAATCTATGTGGAATAATATTTAACACTGTGAGCTTTTGTAATTTTTATACTTATGAATATTCAAAATTAAAGTCCACACTTAATATTCCCATACTCAGAATAGAAACAGATTATACTTTAAATGCTTTTGAGCAAATACGGACAAGACTGAATGCCTTTTATGAGAATTTGATGAAAAAACAAAGAGCTAATGAGAAGAAGGTTTCAAAAATTCAATCCTATTATGCTGGAATAGACATTGGTTCAACATCAACAAATGTTGTAATAATTAGCAATAAGAAGGACATTATTTCTTTTGCCACTGTACCTACAGGTGCTAAAGTATTGGAAAGCACAGAAAAAGCATTAGATGAAGCTTTAAGTAGAGGAGGAATTGAATTAAAAGATATAGAAAAGGTTGTTACAACTGGTTATGGAAGGAGAAGGATTGATTTTAGGGAAAAAGATGTAACTGAGATTACTTGCCATGCTAAAGGTGCATATTTTTTAAATCCTAGAGTAAGAACTGTTATAGATATTGGTGGGCAAGACAGCAAAGTTATTAGGCTAGATGGCAGGGGAAATGTTGTTGACTTTATGATGAACGATAAATGTGCTGCAGGGACAGGGCGTTTTATTGAAATGATGGCTCAATCCCTACAGTTAAGCTTGGAAGAAATGAGCATATTAGGGCTAAACTGGAAAGAGGATATAAATATTTCTAGTATGTGCTCTGTATTTGCGCAGTCAGAAGTTGTATCACTGATTGCATCTGAGAAAAAATTAGAAGATATAATACATGGTATAAATAAGTCAATTGCTTTAAAGATTATTTCTATGGCCAAAAGCCAAAAGTTAGAGAAAGAATACATGATGACTGGTGGAGTAGCAAGAAATATTGGCGTAGTAAGGGCAATTGAAGAGAAACTCGGAGAAAAGATAATTGTTCCAAAGGAACCGGATATTTGTGGTGCATTAGGGGCAGCACTTATTGCATCTGAAAGCTGAAATTATCTATTTGTTATTTTGATAAAAAATAAGGGTAGAATATTCTACCCTTAGTTTAATTTTTCTTTTATTTTACTGTCAAATATGCTTAAAATATTATCTAAATCTTCTAGCTTGCAACCTCCTTGTACTGTATTGTTGCTGCCTCCACCTTTTACCTCAAATTCACTGGATATTTCCTTTAAAATATTCTTTAAATTTATATTTAAATCCTTTGGGACAGAAATCAAGAACTGTCCTTTATTGTCCTTATTAGAACCAAAGATATGGATAGAACTGCTTACATTATTTAAGAAAGAGGAAATAGCATTAATTTCTTTCAAATCCTTATCTGCGAATACCTTAGAAATAAATGGAATGTTCTTTGTTTTATATGCATTTCTTAATAGTTCTTTTCCTTCGTATTTTATTATTTCTTCTTTAAGGTGTCGGTTTTCTTTTTCAAATTCTACCTTTTGCTCCAATAGGGTTTTGACTTTATCATAGACATCTTTGTCTTTAGAAGATAAAAGAAGAGAAATATCGTTAATAGCTTTATTTTTCCAACTATAATCTTCCAATGCCCTGTTGCCGCAAACAAATTCGATTCTTACATTGCCTTTGTACTTTTCCCATTTTCGTATTTTAATAAGGCCAATTTCTCCTGTTTGCCTTACATGGGTACCTCCACATGGACAAAAGTCAATATTATCTATTTCTACAATTCGTATATTTGAGCTAACGGAAGGTTTTTTTCTTACAGGAATCTTATCAATATCTTTCTTTTCAATATAGTAGGATTTAATGTCAAAGTTAGAGAATATTATTCTGTTGGCATAGATTTCTACCTTTTTTGCTTCTTCTTCTGTAAGGTCAGGCAGAGTTATATCAATATATACATAATCTTTTCCAATATGAAAGCTAATTGTTTCAGCGTTGTAAAGCTTGTAAAAGGCTGCAGATAATAGGTGCTGCCCAGAATGTTGCTGCATGTTGTCTAACCTGTTTTCCCAGTCTATGTTTAGCATAACTTTATCGCTATGTATGTTGTCTTTAGTTACATGGATTATATCAGAATCATCTTCAAATACTTCAACGACTTCTACACCGTTTATTGTTCCTTTATCACCAGGTTGTCCACCAGATAAATGAGGATAAAAAATGGTTCTATCTAGTTTAATATAATATTTTCCGTCTTTATAAGTCTTTTCTACAATTCTGGCATCAATTTCCCTTAAATATTGATTGTTTAAATAAAGTTTTTCAGTCATATTAATTATCAATCCTTTCATTTTAAAATATATGGTATATTATAATTGACGATAAAAATATTTATTTAATATGTTATAATCTAATAAATAACATAGGAGTGATAATATGCAAAATAATGGCTGGATGTTTGTTTTCGTTGGATTAATACTGCTAATATGGAGTTTAAACAGGATCCATAGAAAAAGATAGCTGGGGGATTTTATGCACAGGCCTTTTTTGTTTATTTCAGCTCCTTTAGTTGTTGGTATAATAGCATCATATATTTTTACATTTAATATTTTTGTATTACTGTCAGCATTAGTACTGCTGTTATTAATATATTTTACCAGCATTATTAGGGGTAAATCAAATGAAATAGTATTATTTTTACTATTTCTTTTTTTAGGTATTGTTTTAGGTACAGTCCAGTTACATGACAGCATTCTTAAGAATAAAGTTGGTAAAAATCTCATATTTGAAGGAATAGTCCATGATATATCCTATAAAGATGAGAGTCAGGGGAAATATGTTGTAGTGGTAAAGAAGTTTAAGGATGGAGAAAAGATAGTTAGCCTAAAAGAGAAGATAATGCTTAGGGTTATAGGTAACAAAGACCTCAAGTTAGGGGATGAAGTTGTCTTTCAAGGTACCTTAAGAGAGCCTACAAGGAATACAAATCCAATGCTGTATAATTATAGATTAAATCTATTGTCAAATAGAATATACACAACTATAAGTATTAAGGAATATGATATTCTTGAAGTTGATAGGGGAAATAAATCTCTTAAGTATATTTTAAAGGATAGTTTTAAAGAAAAAGTAAATTCAGTATTTGACAAATATCTAGATAAAACCAACAGCAGTTTAATAAAGGGCATGATACTAGGGGAATACTCATATTTGGATGATGATGACATTACAAAATACAGGGAACTGGGATTAGCCCACATACTTGCAGTCTCAGGACTGCATATTGCTATAGTAGCTGGGTTTATAGTTTTAATGCTTTCATATTTAGGAGTTAAGAGAAAAATATCGATTCTTATTACTTTAATTGCAATTTGGTTTTATGGATTCTTGTTAGGATTTCCTCCTTCAATTCTTAGAGCTAATATTATGTTTAGTTTAAGCTCATTAGCCTTTTTGCTTAAGGAACCCTATGATCCATTGAACAGTTTGTGCTTTTCATTATTTGTTATGCTAATTGTTAATCCATACTGGATTTTTAATTTGGGATTTCAGCTATCCTTTATTGCTACTTATTCACTGATATATTTTACACCTAAAATTAAGGAATTTTTCTATTTATATAATAACAAGATTTCTTACGCTTTATGGGGAATACTTGCTGTTTACATAGGTCTTTTGCCAGTACAAGCTTATTATTTTAACAGGATTTCTGTAATTGGCATAGTATCTAACTTAATACTGGCCCCTGTTTTTTCAATAGCATTGGTCCTTGGGGTTATAATGATTTTATTTTCATATATTTTTCCATTTTTGAATTTAATTGCAGGCGAAGTCTTAGATTTAATATTGTCATTACAGCATATTGCAGTAAACTTTTTCCATAATATACCATTTGGCATAATTAAGCTACATTCTCCATCTATTTACGAGTTCATTTTATATTACATATTTTTACTTCTGATTTTTAAAGTTGTAGACTTAAAACAGGTGGACTTGAAGGTAGCAAAAACAATTATATGTTTTTTAGCATTATCTGTGGCATTTAACTCAATTATGCTGATGATAGATAATTCAATGGCAATTCACTTTATTGATGTTGGACAAGGCGACGCTATTTTGATGAGGACTAAGAGAGATAATTACCTTATTGATACAGGTGGAAGCATTTTTGATTCCTTCGATGTTGGGGAGAATATAACCCTGCCATATTTGGAGAAGCTGGGGATAAATAAGTTAAAAGCTGTTTTTATATCCCATTTTGATGAAGACCACAGTGAAGCATTACCCCTATTAGTTGATAATCTTAACATAGAAAACATTTTAATCTCTTATAAAGACGAAGGGAATTCAATTTATGATTATATAAAAAGCAAAAATATACCTGTCATTGTGTTAAATGAAGGGGCTAGGATTAACTTAGATGATGGTATATTTATGGAAGTAATAAGCCCCAATGAAGACATGCTTAAAAGATGGACAAAGGGCAATAATCTGTCCCTTGTACTTTTACTCAATTATTACGGGAAAAAGGTGCTATTTCCTGGTGATATAGAAAAAGAAGTTGAATGGGAAATTCTTAGGAAATTTAACGGACCTATAGATATTATTAAAGTTCCTCATCATGGAAGTAATACCTCATCTACTGAAGAATTGTTAAATTTACTAAATCCTAAAATTGCTGTTATATCTGTCGGTAGAAATAATATTTATGGACATCCAAAAGATGAGGTCATTGATAGGTATAAAAGAATTGGTGCTGAGATTTATAGGACAGATTTACATGGATTAATTGAAGTAAAGCTGAATAGGGATAAAATAATTATAGACAATTTTTTAAAAGAAAAAGAAAGTTTCCTAGATTTTCTACTCAATAACTTATATGTCGTTGGTTATTATCTCTTATACTGTTTAATGAGTTATATTCTAATAAAAAGGTATTTATACTTAAAAGGAAGGTTGAAAACAGATGAATTACAAGGAACTTATCAGTAGCATAAATAACGATAAATTGCTTACAGTTTACTTATTTACTGGGATTGAAAGATATTTAATGGACAAAACCTTAGAGTTATTAAAGGAAAAATATATTGATAAGTCTTTTGAAACCTTAAATTATATAGTTTTAGATGGAAAGGAAGTAGAATTTAAAGATATTTTAGATGCATGTGAAACTCTGCCTTTCATGTCCCAGAAAAAAATAGTAGTTATTAAAGATATAAATGAAGTTATGGGAAATAAAGGAGTAGATTTTGATAAAAAGTTAAGCGATTATATAACGAAACTTGATGATTATTTAATCTTTATAATAATCGATAAATCAAATAATATGGGGCAGTCTACAAATATTTATAAAACTGTAAAAAAGCTGGGAGGTATTGTTGAATTTGAGAAATTAAAGGGAAGGGATTTAAGCCTTTGGGTTGAAAAGAAATTTAAAGAATTTAAAAAGGCTATATCTTATGATAATATAATATATTTTTTGCAATCTTCATCATATAATGCCTATAATAGTCCTAAGACTTTATATGATTTAGAAAACGAAATATTAAAGATAGTAAATTTCACTGATAATAAAGAAATTACAAGGGAAGATATAGATTTAGTTTTATCGAGGACTTTAGATACCAATATATTCAATCTCCTTTCCTATATAAATAAAAAGGACACCGATGCAGCACTGCGCACCTTCAATGAACTATATATTTCAAATGAACCTATCCAGTTAATTTTATCAATGGTTGCCAGACAGATTAGGCTGATGTTGAGTTATAAATTATTTAAGGAGAGAGGAGATACTGAAGGAAGTATTCAAAAGAAAATGCAGATAAAAGATTATGAATTTAAAAGAATTTCTCAGGAAGCTTCCAATTTTAGTAAGGAATACTTAATTCAGGCATTAGAACTAATTCTAAAATTTGACATAAAACAAAAGACTAGTTCTCATGACGAAAAACTAGCCTTTGAAATGTTAATTGTTCAGTTATCCCAAATGTAAATAAAATAAAATAAGCTTCTGACGAAGCTTATTTTAGTCATTCTATAAAAAAACTTCGGTTTTTCCGAAGTTTTATTTTATTGAATTGAAGCATCGTTTTGCAATACAGCGCTGTTTAACTTTCTAGTTAAGCGACTAATTTTTCTTGATGCTTTATTTTTGTGGATAACATTTTTATGTGCTGCTCTCTTAAGCTTTTTGTCTATAATCTTCAATAATTCTCTAGCTTCATCAAATTTTTTGTCTGCGAGGGCATTTTCAAATTTTTTTATATAAGTTTTAATTTCAGACTTTCTTGCTTTATTTCTAGCGGTTCTCTTCTTGATAATTAAAATTCTTTTCTTTGCTGATTTAGTATTAGCCACCATTTCACCTCCTCTAATCTAACACTGAACATTTTACCATGAAGAATGATAAAATGCAAGGATATTTAAATTATATCTGGAGAAAAATATTAAATAAATAAATATTGAAAGGAGAATAAAGTTGATTACCATTAGAACGGATTTAGCTGTTGAGAATAGGGAAATATATAAAAAAATTTATAGGGAAGACAGTAAAGGTGTAGATGTAGAAAAAGAAGAAAAAGAAAACTATACTGTTACTAGAATAAAGGTACTAAATGAGGAAGGAAGCAAAAGTTTGCAAAAGCCAGTAGGAACTTATATTACAATTGAAGCACCAAGATTAAGCAAATCAGATGAAGACTTAAAAGATGAAATATCTCAAGTAGTGGCAAAAGAAATTAAAGGATTAGGGAAAAACAATCCCAATAGTAAAATTCTAATAGTTGGACTAGGAAACTGGAACATAACAGCAGATTCTCTAGGCCCAAAGGTAGTGAAAAGGGTATTGGTTACAAGGCAGTATTTTGTCAACTATAAAAAAGATAGCGATGAAACCATGGCAAATGTATCAGCCATATCACCAGGAGTTATGGGAATAACTGGAATTGAAACTGGTGAGATTGTAAAGGGAGTAGTTGAAAAGGTTAAACCTGATTTAGTCATAGCAGTAGATGCCCTAGCTTCAAGAAAGATGGAGAGAATAAACACTACTATTCAGATTTCAGATTCAGGTATAAATCCAGGAGCAGGAGTAGGGAATAATCGGATGGAACTTACAGAGAAAACATTAGGCGTTCCAGTTATAGCAATAGGAGTTCCAACAGTGGTAGATGCAGCCACTATTGTAAATGATACTTTGGACTTAATAATTGACTCTTTAAAAAAGGAAGCAGAAGTGGGAACAGAATTTTATAATCTTCTATCTGAAATTTCTTCAGAAGAAAAATATAACTTAATCCGGGAAGTGTTAAACCCATATATGAAAAATGTTGTTGTTACTCCTACTGATATAGATAAAGTAATAGATGACATATCAATTGTGATTGCTAATGGATTAAATATAGCACTCCATCCGGGAATAGACCTTAAAGATGTAAATAGATATATAAGGTAAAGAATAATTAGCTCCCTATTAGAATATATTTAATATATTGATAGGATAATAGGGAGTGTTATTATGAGAAGGTCTAAAAAAGCCGACTTTTTAATTATGGCTTTAATATGTTTGTTGATACTTAATATTGGGAATTTAATAATGAGGCTGTATATTACTAATAACAGCAGTGATAATTTAAAGGAAAGCAATGTATACACTTTTGTATCAGCAGTCAATACAGTTACAAAAACTTTTAAGTTAGACAAATTATTTGGTAAAGTCATAAATTCCCTATTTCCAGCAGCAGAAGTATTAAATCCTGACGTAGATAGAAATCCAGAAAATGTTGATGATAATATGGATGAATTTAATGAAACGGATGAATTCCATTATAATTATGAAGAAGATATTATAATTGAAAAGCTTGATGAATATGAAAGTTTAATTATCATTAGGGATTCTCAGGGAACTGATAAAATAGAAAATATACCTGAACCATTGATGATAAGTAAATTAAAGGTTGATAGAAATAAGCCCTACATCCTTATTTATCATACACATACAACAGAATCATACAAAATTGCAGAAAAGGATAATTACAGAAGCACAGACCAAAGGTATAACATGATTAATATTGGAAGTATAATCTCTACAATATTAAAGGCCAATGGTCACAATGTTGAACATGTAGACACATATCATGACTTGCCTTCTTATAATCAATCTTATGCACGAAGTTACAACACAATAAGGAAAAAAATGGAGGAATCAGATAATATAAAAATATTATTTGATATCCACAGAGATGCCATGGCTGAAAACAGCCCAAATATAGATGAAATAAAGAAAAAATCGAAGATAGAAATTGAAGGAAAAGATGTTGCAACCTTTTCATTAATAGTTGGCCCTGATTCGCCTAATTATGATAAGGTGTTGAATTTTGCTAAATACATTAAAGCTGTATCTGATGCTTTATATCCAAATTTATGTACAGGTATCATAATAAAGCCTGCTGGAAAATACAATCAGCATGTATCAGATTATTCAGCATTGATTGAAGTTGGATATAACTTTAATACAATAGAGGAAGCATCTGAAGGGGCAAAATTAGTTGCAGAAGTGCTTTCACTGGCTATTAATAGCATTTTAGAAGATTAAGTTAATTTATCTTTCCAAAATACATAACAAATGATATAATATCCTTGATAATTGGGAGGGAACTGTAATGGAAGAAAATAGAAACGATAAAGAAATTAAAAACGATAAGGATGTTAAAAAGGAAATCATGGAGTGGGTAAAAAGCATTGTTTTGGCAGTTGTGATTGCTGTATTTATTAAGGCCTTTATATTTAATACAACTTATGTATTGGGAAATTCAATGTATCCAACACTTCACGAAAAAGATAGATTGTTTGCTAATAAATTAGTCCTTTATTTTAAAGGGCCTTCTAGAGGAGATATTGTTGTTTTGGAAGCACCAGATGCGCCAAATAAGGATTATATAAAAAGGGTAATTGGCATTGGAGGAGATGTAGTAGAGATAATTGATGGAAAGGTATATTTAAATGGCTCATTACTTAAAGAAGATTATATAGAAGAAGGCTCATATACACATGTCTATGGTCAAAGTAAATGGATTGTACCAGAAGGTTATGTCTTCGTGTTAGGAGATAACAGGGAAGAAGGAGCGTCAAAGGATAGCAGATATTTTGGCTGCGTACCTATTAGGTCCATAAAGGGTATTGCAAACTTCAGATATTTTCCTTTTGATGGAAGGTTTGGAAAGGTTAAATAAAAGTATGGTATAATAAGCCTATTAAATGGCAATTCTAATCTTGGTGAGATTTATGGAATCAAGATTAGAAAGAAATAAAAGGATAAAAAAGGAAAAAAGGATTAAAAGGGCTAAAAGGATGTTCATACTTCTTTTAGTAGTTTTATTGATATTGGGACTAGAAAAAGTAAATCAGAATATTATCGAATTAAACTATTTTGAAAATCCATATATCTTTAGAATTGACGTTAAAGCGCAGCGTTTAGATTTATTTGGGAAAACGTATATATTAGACTTAAATATAATAAAAAATTTTTTGAAGACCAGTTTTTCTGGTCTTTTAGTTTTACATTCTAAAAATTATTTGCTATAATTGGTTAGTGGAAATTTCGTAAGGAGGAAAAACATGGAGAAAAATAGGCAAGAGTATATTAGGAATTTTTCCATAATAGCACATATTGACCATGGAAAATCAACTTTAGCCGACAGATTGATAGAAAAGACCGGTTTGTTAACTGCAAGGGAAATGCAAGAGCAAATATTGGATAATATGGATTTGGAAAGGGAAAGAGGAATAACAATAAAGCTTAAGGCTGTGAGACTTGTTTACAATGCAAAGGATGGAAATGAATATATCTTAAACCTTATAGATACTCCTGGGCATGTGGATTTTACATATGAAGTATCAAGGTCTTTGGCTGCTTGCGAAGGTGCTATTTTGGTAGTAGATGCATCTCAAGGCGTTGAAGCTCAGACTTTAGCCAATGTATACTTGGCATTAGAACAGGATTTGGAAATTGTTCCAGTTATAAATAAAATAGATTTGCCAAGTGCAAGGCCAGATGAAGTCAAAAGGGAAATAGAAGAAATAATTGGTTTGGATAGTGAAAATGCTCCTTTAATTTCTGCTAAAGAAGGAATAAATATAGATGATGTACTAGAAGCTATTGTCAACCAAATTCCAGCTCCAAATGGAGATCCCAATGCACCACTTAAGGCTTTAATTTTTGACTCATATTATGATAGCTACAAAGGCGTTGTTTGCTATATAAGAGTTTTTGATGGAATCATAAAACCTGGTATGGAAATTAGAATGATGTCTACAGGGAAAACCTATGAAGTAGTTGAAGTTGGAATAAATACAACAAAACATATACCTGTGGAAAAATTAGAAGCTGGTGATGTTGGATATATAACAGCTGGCATAAAAAATGTAAAAGATGCAAGAGTAGGCGACACCATAACAGATAATAATAATCCTACTGATGAGCCACTGCCAGGATATAAAAAGGTAACTCCTATGGTATACTGTGGTATATATCCTGCTGAAGGCGAAGATTTCAATTCTGTCAGAGATGCTTTAGAAAAGCTTCAAGTAAACGATGCTTCGTTGGTATTTGAACCTGAAACATCAGCAGCTTTAGGGTATGGATTTAGATGCGGATTTTTAGGATTGCTACACATGGAAATCATTCAAGAAAGGCTTGAAAGGGAATTTGACTTAAATATAGTAAGCACTGCACCTTCGGTTATCTACAGGGTAAAAAAGACAAATGGAGAGGTATTGGAAATACAAAATCCATCAAATCTTCCTCCAGCTTCTGAAATAGCTTCAATGGAAGAACCTATAGTTAATGCAAATATTATGACTCCTTCTGAATATGTAGGTGCCATAATGGAGCTATGCAAAAACAGAAGAGGGAAATTTATAAATATGGAATATTTAGATGAAAAAAGGGTAGTTTTACACTACGAAATGCCCTTAAATGAAATCATATATGATTTCTTCGATGCTTTAAAATCAAAAACAAGAGGATATGCGTCCCTTGATTATGAATTGAAGGGATATGAAGAATCTGATTTAGTAAAATTGGATATTTTGATTAATGGAGAACTAGTTGATGCCTTTTCTATAATTGTTCACAGGGATAAGGCCTATGAAAGAGGCAGAAGCATTGCTGAAAAGTTAAAAGATGTAATACCAAGGCATCAATTTGCCATACCAATACAAGCAGCCATTGGCTCTAAGATAATCGCTAGGGAAACCATAAAGGCCCTAAGAAAAGATGTATTAGCAAAATGTTATGGTGGGGACGTAACAAGGAAGAAGAAACTACTAGAAAAGCAAAAGGAAGGGAAGAAGAGAATGAGACAAATTGGTACAGTAGATGTACCACAAGAAGCATTTTTGGCTGTATTAAAATATGATGATGATAAGAATTAGAAGAATAAGGAACGATATTTCGTTCCTATTTTATTATGGAGGATTAAGATGAAAGAAATATCAATTTATATTCACATTCCATTTTGTATAAGAAAATGTAATTACTGCGATTTTATCTCCTTTTCCGACATGAATGATAAGATTCCAAAATATGTGAAAAGCATAAAGGCTGAATTGGAATTATATAAGGAAAAATTACATGATTATACCATAAAGACCATCTTTATTGGAGGTGGGACTCCGTCTTCTATTGATGGGAGATATATTTACGATATACTCGATTATTTATATGGTAATTTAACTATCTCGAAATATCCAGAAGTAACAATAGAAGCGAACCCTGGAACTTTAGACAGAGAAAAAGTAAGAATCTATAAAGAAGCAGGGATAAACAGGGTTAGCATGGGAGTTCAAAGCTTCAACGATAATATATTAAAATACATTGGAAGAATTCATAAAGCAGAAGATGTTTATGAAAGCTACAGTTTGTTAAGAAAAGAAGGATTTGAAAATATAAATATGGATTTGATATTTGGCTTGCCCAACCAGACTTTAAATGATGTATTATTTTCCATAAGGGAAGCTGTAAATTTGGGAGTTGAGCATATATCCCATTACAGCTTAATTATAGAAGAAGGTACAAAGTTTTATGAACTTTACAAAGCTGGCAAATTGAATTTACCTGATGAAGACGAAGAAAGGATTATGTACCATAGAGCAACTGAGTACTTAATTGAAAGTGGATTTAATCATTATGAAATATCAAATTATGCTTTGCCAGGTTTTGAGTGCAAGCATAATTTAGTGTATTGGGACTTGCTTCCTTATTTAGGCATAGGGCTGGGAAGCCATTCATATATGGGAAATAAAAGGTTTTATAATACTTCTAATATTGATAACTACATTGAAAAGATAAATAAAAAAGAATTGCCTATTGAAGGGGAAGAATTAATTGATAGGCAAACTGCCATGGAAGAGTTCTGCATACTAGGGATAAGAAAAATTAAAGGTATAGATAAGAAAGAATTTAAGAGGAGATTTAATGTTGAAATAGAGGATATATATGATGATGTAATTAAAAAACATGTTGGCGATGGATTATTAATAGATGATGGGGATTATATAAGGCTTACAAAAAGGGGATTAGACTTGTCAAATCTAGTAGAAATAGACTTCCTTAAGTAGTTTAATTTTTTATTTAAAACTATTGACAAAATATATAAGTAATGGTAACTTTATATCAGAAGAATTAGCACTCATTAACTTAGAGTGCTAATAATCATTTAGTGTATGATGATTGGGGTGAGCAGATGCTAGACGAGAGAAAGCTGAAAATTCTTTATGCCATAATTAATTCGTATATAATGAGCGCTGAACCTATAGGTTCAAGAACAATAACTAAACTTTATAATTTTGGGATTAGCTCAGCAACAGTTAGAAATGAAATGTCTGATTTAGAAGACTTAGGATACTTAAATAAACCCCATTCTTCAGCAGGAAGAGTACCATCAGATAAGGCTTATAGATTATATGTGAATCAGTTGTTAAAAGTTATAAAACCTAAAATAGATTATGAAAAAAAGGAAGAAATTAAGAAAGCTTTATTAAAGGAAGCTAGAGAAGTAGATCAGCTATTACAGAGTTCAGCTAAGATATTGTCTGCATTAACAAGTTATACTGCATTGGCTGTATCCTCTAAGATGATGGGAGCAAAAATTAAGCTAATACAACTAGTTCCTATTGATGAATCTCAAGTTCTTTTAACTTTAGTAAGTGATACTGGAGTAGTGAAAAATTCTATCTTTAGGCTAGATACTGATATAAATGAAGATCAAATAAATACTATTTCCAACATGTTGAATCATAAATTAAAAGGACTGCCTATTGCTGGAATTAATGACGATATGGCCCAAAAAATAATGATGGAAATCTATGAATATAAAAATATTCTAGACGAGATAATTCCAATGATAAATAAATCATTGGAAGATGTACAGGATGTAGATATTTATGCTGATGGAATAACTAGAATATTAGATTTCCCAGAATACAGGGATTTGGATAAGGCTAAGACCTTTATTTCTTTTATAGAAGACAAGGATACCATTACAGAACTCTTATTAAAAGGTTCATTTACAGAAGACATTGAAATATCAATAGGCAGCGAAAATATCTATGACCCAATTAAGGATTGCAGCCTCATTACAGCAAATTATAGGCTAGGAGATAAGGTTATAGGAAGAATTGGTGTTATAGGACCTACTCGAATGGACTATTACAATGCAATAAAGAACCTATATTTGGTTTCTTTGAATGTATCTGAAATATTGAGCATGTTATTGGGTAATAATAAATAGTTGAATATATTTTTTAATTAAGGAGCGTGAATTTGATGCTGGAGGAAAACGGAGTGAATAAGGAAGTAGAAAATTTGCAGGATAAAGATGAAATTGAAAATAAAAATAAAAATGAATGTGAGAATGAAAATAATATGGGAATTGAAAACAATGGCAAGAATGTAAATCCAAATGAAAGGACAAATGATGATAATGCCCCTAAGGAAGAGGATATTGAGGGCATTATTAATGAAAAAGATAAGGAAATAGAAGAATTAAACAATAAATTATTAAGGCTACAAGCTGATTTTATTAATTATAAAAAGAGAATAGAAAGAGAAAGGGAAAGCATTATAAATTTTGCTATAGAACCCTTTGTTACAAGTTTATTGCCAATTGTTGACAATCTTGAAAGGGCATTAGAGTCACAGTCAGATAAAGAAGATAATTTTTATAAAGGAATTGAAATGATTTATGACCAATTAATTAAAGTTCTTAAAGATAATGAAGTCGAAGAAATCCCCGCATTAAATGAAGATTTCGATCCAAATTACCATCATGCTATATATATGGAGGAAAATGAGGAGTATGAATCTGGTAAAATAATTGAAGTCTTTCAAAAAGGATATAAACTAAAAGGTAAAGTCATACGACCTTCATTAGTTAAAGTCGCAAAATAAGTTTTTGATAAAGGAGGATATATATGGGAAAAATAATTGGCATTGACTTAGGAACAACTAATTCATGTGTTGCAATTTTGGAAGGTGGAGAACCTGTTGTAATACCAAATCGTGAAGGAAATAGGACAACTCCATCTGTAGTTGCTTTTACTAAAGATGGTGAAAGGCTTGTTGGTGAACCTGCAAAGAGGCAAGCCATTACAAATCCAGATAGGACAATATCTTCTATAAAGAGGAAAATGGGTTCAGATTATAAAGTTGAGATAGATGGTAAAAAATATACTCCTGAAGAAATTTCAGCCATGATTTTGCAAAAAATAAAGGCAGATGTTGAAAGCTATCTAGGTGAACCTGTTAAGGAAGCTGTTATTACAGTTCCTGCTTATTTCACAGATAGCCAAAGACAAGCAACAAAGAATGCTGGAAGAATTGCTGGATTGGAAGTAAAGAGGATTATTAACGAACCAACAGCTGCAGCTTTGGCTTATGGTATGGACAAAGAACAAGGTCAAAAGAAAATCATGGTATATGACCTTGGTGGCGGTACATTTGATGTTTCAATATTGGAAATTGGCGATGGAGTATTTGAAGTTTTAGCTACTCGTGGAAACAATCATCTTGGAGGAGATGATTTTGACCAAAGGTTAATAGACTATATAGCTGAAGAATTTAAGAAAGAACATGGAATAGATTTAAGACAAGATAAGATGTCATTGCAAAGGTTGAAAGAAGCTGCTGAAAAGGCTAAGAAAGAATTATCTTCTACATTAACTACAAATGTAAACTTGCCATTTATTACAGCTACACAAGCAGGGCCATTGCATTTAAACATGGATATAACAAGAGCAAAGTTCAACGAGTTGACAGCAGACCTTGTTGAAATGACTTTAGGTCCAGTAAGGGATGCTTTGGATGATGCAGGATTAAAGCCATCTGATATTGACAAGGTAATTTTAGTTGGAGGTTCAACAAGGATTCCTGCAGTTCAAGATGCTGTAAAGAATTTAATGGGTAAGGAACCTCAAAAAGATATTAACCCAGATGAATGTGTTGCTATAGGAGCAGCAATCCAAGGTGGAGTATTGGCAGGAGAAGTAAAAGACTTGTTGTTGCTAGATGTAACACCATTGTCTTTAGGTATTGAAACTTTAGGTGGTGTAACTACAAGGCTAATTGAAAGGAATACAACTATTCCAACAAGAAAGAGTCAAATATTCACAACAGCTGCAGACAATCAAACATCTGTAGAAATACACGTTGTACAAGGTGAAAGATTGATGGCAGCAGACAATGTTACATTAGGTAGATTCCAATTAACAGGCATACCTCCAGCACCAAGAGGAGTACCACAAATTGAAGTAACCTTTGATATAGACGCAAATGGTATTGTGCATGTTAGTGCAAAAGACTTAGGTACTGGTAAAGAACAAAGCATAACTATAACAGGGTCCACTAAGCTTTCTGAAGACGAAATTCAAAGGAAGATTAAGGAAGCAGAAAGATATGCAGAAGAAGACAAAAAGAAACGTGAAAGAATTGAAATTAGAAACAATGCAGACTCAATGGTTTATCAAACTGAAAAGATTTTGAAAGATTTGAAGGATAAGATTTCAGATAGTGAAAAGAAAGAAGTTGAAGATAAACTAAGTGAATTAAAGAAAGCCTTAGAAGGCGACGATTATGACTTAATTAAGAAGAAGACTGAAGAATTAACAGAAAGCTTCTATAAGATTTCTCAAAAACTATATCAACAACAAGCTAACCAAGGAAATCAAAGCTCAACATCAGAGAAGAAAGATGATGACGTAGTTGATGCTGACTATGAAGTTGTAGATGATGACGACAATAAATAATTTTTCAAACAATTAAGCTAAATCGTTTGATTTAGCTTAATTGTTTGATATAATCTTTTTTTGATATATATATATTTTTATTTAGAATTTTTTATTTAGTTTAAGTCTATATAAAAGGTTGGTGAAAGGGTTGGCAAAAAAGGATTACTATGAAGTTTTAGGTGTACCAAGGGATGCTACAGAAGATGAAATAAAGAAAGCATATCGACAACTGGTAAAAAAATATCACCCTGACTTGAATCCTGATAATAAGGAAGAATGTGAAGCAAAATTAAAAGAAATAAATGAAGCTTATGAAGTCCTATCTGATCCTGAAAAAAGAGCTAAATATGATAGATTCGGGCATGCAGGTGTAGATCCTCAAAGTGCTGGTAGCTATGGCCAAGATTTTGGTGGTTTTGGTGATTTCGGAGATTTATTTGATGATATATTTGATATATTTGGCGGAGGATTTACAAGCAGTGCAAGAAGAAGACAGGGGCCTGTTAGAGGTGCAGATTTGAGATATGATTTGACTATTGATTTTAGAGAAGCAGTATTTGGAACAGAAAAGGAAATACAGGTAAGAAGGACAGAAACATGTCAAACATGCCATGGAACAGGTGCAAAGCCAGGAACAGGGAAAGTAACCTGTCCAACATGTAATGGACTAGGGGAAGTAAGGTATGCCCAAAGGACTCCTTTTGGCCAATTTATAAGAACTTCTACTTGTACAACTTGTGGCGGAACTGGTGAGATAATTAAGGAAAAATGTAGTACTTGCAGTGGTAGAGGAAAAGTAGTTAAAACAAGAAGGATAAAAGTAAAAGTCCCAGCAGGAGTAGATACAGGTTCTGTTATATCTATGAGAGGTGAAGGAGAAGCAGGAGAAAGAGGTGGGCCAAATGGAGACTTATATATTTATATAAATGTCTTGGAAGATAAGGTATTTAAACGTTCAGGAAATGACATATATGTAAAAGTTCCAATATCATTTACAGAAGCTGCCTTAGGTGCGGAAATTGAAGTTCCAACATTAGAAGGAATTGAAAAGTTCAATATACCTGAAGGTACTCAAACTGGAACTGAGTTTAAATTAAAAAATAGAGGAGTACCTAATCTTAAAGGCTATGGCAGAGGAGATTTATTCTTTACTGTAGAAGTACAGGTTCCTACTAAGTTAACAGAAAAGCAAAAGCAATTGTTGAGAGAGTTCGCTAAAGAAATGGGCGATAATATTAGGGAAAATAAAAAAGGCTTTTTCAAAAAGATGAAGGATGCCTTTAATTAACAATAATATAACAAAACATCTTTATTTTTTTTCTTATTTGGGTATAATTATTTTAGATTTTATAAGATGGGAAGTGTATATATGAATTGGGCTGAGGTTCAAATAAAAACTACACCAGAATATGAGGAGATAATAACTGGAATTCTATATGATGTAGGAGCTTCAGGTCTAGCTATTGAAGATCCTAGGGACATACTGGAAATATCACAATCTCAAGAAGGATGGGCTGTTGTAGACCCAGATTTAATTAAAATGGAATCAGACGACATTTTGATTAAGGCATATTTTTCGGAAGCAGAGGATATAGATTATAAGATACAGGAAATAAAGTATAGGATAAAAAATAACGATATACTAAAAGATGCTGAACCTGACATAACAGTGACAATGGTAAATGATGAGGATTTTGCAGAGAATTGGAAAAAATATTTTAAGCCCCTAAGGATAGGAAATAGGATAGTAATTAAGCCTACTTGGGAAAGTTACGAACTTAAGGAAAACGATATATTGATAGAACTAGACCCAGGTATGGCTTTTGGAACTGGAACCCATGAGACGACTTCTTTGTGTATTGAAGCATTGGAAAAGTATGTAAAAGAAGGAGATATAGTTTTTGATATTGGATGTGGCAGCGGAATACTAAGTATAGTCGCAGCAAAATTGGGAGCAAGTAAGGTTGTGGCAGTGGATGTAGATGAGATGTGTATAAAAGTTACAAATGATAATATTAAATTAAATGAAGTTCAGGACATTGTTGAAGTTAAAAAAGGCAACCTTCTAGATGTGGTAAAAGGTAAGGCTAATATAATTGTTTCAAATATAATAGCTGAGATAATAGTGGAAATGATTGGAGATTTGAAATATCATTTAGAAAACAATGGGATTTTCATTGCATCAGGAGTTATCGAAGAGAAAATTCCTTTGGTCGAAAATAAGCTTATAGAAAATGGATTTAAAATTATAGACACTCATTTGAAAAACGAATGGGCTCTAATAATAGCTATTAATAATGGTGAAGGAAATGCATAGGTTTTTTGTTACCAGTGAAAGGCTATTTGCAGATAAAATTGAGATTATTGGTAAAGATGTTAGGCATATAAAAGATGTATTGAGACTGGATATAAAGGATAAAATTGAGATAGCAATAGATGGTTATATTCATATTTGTGAAATTGTTTCAATTCAGAAGGATAGAATATTGACAGAAATTAAGGAAAAAATTAAAGGAACCAATGAATCACCTATTCATATAGTTTTATATCAAGGCTTGATAAAAGGGAACAAGATGGAAACAGTAATCCAAAAATGTACTGAAATTGGAGTAAAGGAATTTTATCCAGTTGAATTAAAGAGATGCGTTGTTAAGGTAAACGATGTGAAAAAGGAAAAGAATAAGGTTGAAAGATGGAATTTAATTGCAGAAGAGGCAGCAAAACAGTGTAAAAGAGACATTCTGCCCGAGGTTCACGATATAATATCCTTTAGAGAGATGATTGAACTATTGAAAGAAGAGAAGAATATAGTTGTTCCTTATGAAGAAGAAAAGATGAATTCGATTAAAGGCAATTTAAAATTGAATGGAAATAAAATCCATTTGATTATTGGACCTGAAGGGGGATTTGAACCAGAAGAAATTGAAGAGTTAAAATCTATAGGAGCTCATATAGTAACATTAGGCCCTAGGATATTAAGGACTGAAACAGCAGGGGCTGTTGCAGCAACTATTCTATTATATGAATTTGGAGATTTAGGAGTGATTTGATGTTAAAAGTAGCCTTTTACACCCTAGGGTGTAAAGTAAATCAGTATGAGACAGAGGCAATGGAAGAGCTGTTTGAAAGGAAAGGTTATGAAATCGTAGGGGAAGACGAAATTGCTGATATCTATGTAATTAATACCTGTACTGTTACAAATCTGTCTGAAAGAAAATCAAGGCAGTTTATTTCTAGGGCTAAAAAGAAAAATAGGGATGCATTAATTGCAGTTGTAGGTTGTTACCCTCAAGTAGCTCCTGAGGAAGTAGCAAAGATTGAAGGTGTAGATGTAATAGTAGGGACTACCGACAGGAATAAAATTGTAGAACTATGCGAAAAAGCAATAGCCAATAAAGAAAAAATCAATGTAGTAAGGAATATAAGGACTCAAAAGGAATTTGAATCAATTAATATAAAAGAAGTAAAATCTAAAACAAGGGCATATATAAAGATACAGGATGGATGTAACCAATTTTGCTCATATTGTATAATACCTTATGCAAGAGGGCCAATAAGAAGTAGAGATTTAGATGATATTATCAAAGAGGCTAATAATTTAGCTGATGCAGGCTTTAAAGAAATCGTTCTTACTGGAATTCATATTGCGTCATACGGAAAGGACAAAAGGGATATTTCGCTGATAGATGTCTTGGAAGAAGTTGGCAAAATAGATAAAATTCAAAGGATTAGATTAAGTTCCATAGAACCAACATTGATAAATCGTGAATTTATGGAAAGAGTTGTAAAAATAGGGAAGGTCTGCGATCATTTCCATCTATCCCTACAATCAGGGTCTCCTACTGTTTTAAAGAGAATGAACAGGAAATATACACCACAGCAGTATAAGGAAATAGTAAATATTATTAGAGATTTTATGCCAAATGCTGGAATAACAACAGATATAATAGTGGGTTTTCCTGGAGAAACAGAGGAAGAATTTAATGAGACCTATAACTTTGTAAGGGAAATTGGATTTTCAAGGATTCATGTATTTAAATATTCTCCTAGACGCGGAACGCCAGCAGCTAAATTTGAAAACCAAGTAGATGGAAATGTAAAAAATATAAGATCAGATAAGTTAATTTCCCTTGGGGAAGAATTGATGAAAGAGTTTCACTTAAAATTCATAGGTTCCACCTTGTCCGTTTTATTTGAAGAGAAGAGTAAGAAGGATAAGGATTATATGGAAGGGTACACCACAAACTACATTAGGGTAAAAGCTAAAAAAGACTTGCAATTAATTGGAGAAATAGTCGATGTAAGAATCAAAGAAGCAAAAGATGATTATTTAATAGGGGAAGTAATCTGCAATGGGTAAGGAGGTGGAGAGGTTGGACAACTGTATATTCTGCAAGATAATCAAAGGGGAAATACCTAGCAAAATAATTTATGAAGATGATAAAGCCATAGCCTTCGAAGACATTAACCCTCAAGCCCCAGTTCATTTTTTAGTTATTCCAAAAGAACATATTCCTTCAATTGCTTATGTTGACGATAGCAAAAAAGAGCTTATGGGCCATCTTCTACTTGTGGCAGCAAAAATTGCAAAGGAAAAGGGACTTGAAGGCGGTTACAGGATTGTCAATAACTGCGGCATAGATGGAGGACAAACTGTAGAACATATTCACTTCCATGTATTAGGTAAGAGAAAAATGTTGTGGCCACCAGGCTAAAATAAAAATAAGTTGAAATATCTAAAATTTTAATGTATAATGGTTTAGTACATGACCCTTAAATAGATATGGTATCGGGTACTCTTGCAGTAGAGAGGGGAGGGAGAAGTCTATGGCAGAAGTTAGAGTTGGAGAAAATGAATCTCTTGATAGCGCTTTGAGAAGGTTTAAAATACAATGTGCTAAAGCTGGCGTTCTTGGAGAAGTCAGAAAGAGAGAGCATTATGAAAAGCCAAGCGTTCGTCGTAAGAAGAAATCTGAAGAAGCTAGAAGAAAAAAATATTCTAGATATTAATGAGAAGGTGAATCAATGTCTCTCAAAGATAGATTAATGGAAGACTTGAAAAACTCCATGAAGAGTAAAGATAAGGTTAGAAAAGATACTATAACTATGATAAGGGCAGCTATTAAGCAAAAAGAAGTCGATGAAAGAAGAGAGCTTTCAGATGACGATATATTAGACATTATTGCTAAACAGCTTAAAGAAAAGAAAATGGCTATAGAAGAATTTAGAAAAGGGCAAAGAGAAGATTTAGTAGAATTGACTGAACAAGAAATGAATATCCTTTTGGAATATCTACCTGAACAGCTTTCTGAAGAAGAATTAGAAAAAATAGTTAGAGAAGCCATAAATGAAGTTAATGCAACATCTATTAAGGATATGGGTAAGGTAATGAAAGTTGTTATGCCTAAGGTAAAAGGCAGAGCTGATGGCAATATGGTAAATCAAATAGTAAAGAAGATATTAAATTAACCTGGGTTTTTCCCAGGTTTTTTTAATTTTTGATTTTTTTATTTTGGCAACATAATGTTTAAAGATGAAAATGCAAGTTTTAATTTATAACATATTATTTTTATTATTACATAATATAAACTAATGTGATTTATTATTCTTTATAAAAATTTTTTCTAGAATTTGTTAGTAATTTTGCAATATCTGGGTAAATATTACACAAAATTTATTATTAATCTTATATAATATATATAATAATGGGAGGTGTATAGATGAAAAAGAGATTTGCTGGGATACTTATTTTAACTTTAGCTTTGCTAATATCAAGTATAAGCTTTGCAGATACGAATAATGTATATGTAATACCTATAAAGGGAGAAATTAACCGTGCTACTTATAATTTCATAAATAATACTTTAGATAAGATAATTGATGAGAATCCAACTGCTATTATTTTTGAAATAGATACTTATGGAGGACTTATTGCAGAGACAGAAAAGATTAAGAATCTGATTGTTTCCATACCAGTTACAACAATATCTTATGTCAATAAAAAAGCCGAGTCTGCAGGTGTGCTTATTACCATAGCATCAGAAAAGGTTGTGGTGTCCAGCTCTGCAACCATTGGCTCAGCAGAACCTATACCAAATACAGAAAAAGTCCTTTCTATGTGGAGAAGCATGCTTAGGGATACTGCACAGTATAGAAACAGAGACCCACTGATAGTTGAAGCTATGGCAGACAAAGACATTGTAATAGAAGGATTAACTAGTAAAGGGAAATTAGTTAATTTGACTTCTGCTGAAGCAATAAAATATGGCATAGCAGATTTAACAGCTAATAGTTATGAGGAAATATTAGATTCTTTTGGTATAAAAAATCCAAATATCAAAGTTGTTGAAGAAAATTTGCAGGTAAAATTGGCAAAATATATTTCAAGTCCTTATGTAAGTACATTTTTATTGACTGTAGGTTTTATAGGCTTAGTAATTGAGTTGTTAACTCCTGGATTTGGAATAGGTGGTACAATAAGCATTATTAGTTTTGGCCTATATTTTGGTGGAAATATCCTTGCTGGCAATTCCAACTGGACATCTTTAATATTGTTTGTGACTGGCCTTATTTTATTAATTATAGAAGCCATGGTACCTGGTTTTGGCCTTCCTGGAATCAGTGGAATAATATTAGTGTTGGTAGGAATAATTCTTGCAATGGATTCTTTAAAAATTGCATTCCTTTCTTTGAGCATCGCTATTATTATTACAGCAATAGTTGTTATCATCCTCATTAAAATGGGATATAAGAGCAAACTAATTAGTAAAATAGTACTCGATGCGTCAGAAAAGGATGAAAAGGGTTATTTAAGTGCCAGCTCCCCAGTTGAATATTTAAATAAAGAGGGAAAATCTATTACAGAACTTCGCCCTGCTGGGTTTATTGAAATAGATGGAGTAAAACTTGATGCATTATCGGACGGAAGCTTTATTCCAAAAGATGTACCAGTTAAAGTAATAAGGGTTGAAGGTTCAAAAATATTTGTGAGGAGGTTGTAAGATGACATTTTTTGTACCATTCTTATTAGCTTTTTTAATAATAATATTTATAATTCTTTTCTTTACCTTTATACCTGTTGGATTGTGGGTAACAGCATATTTTTCAGGTGTAAAGATTTCATTAGGTACATTAATAGGTATGAGGCTTAGAAGAGTTCCACCATCTAGGATTGTTAATCCAATGATTAAAGCAACTAAAGCAGGATTAGAACTTAAGATTAATGAGCTAGAAGCCCATTATTTAGCTGGTGGAAACGTAAATACTTTGGTTGATGCGTTAATTGCTGCTCAAAGGGCAAATATACCTTTAGTATTTGAGAGAGCGGCTGCCATAGATTTGGCTGGTAGAAATGTATTGGAAGCTGTGCAAGTTTCTGTTAATCCAAAGGTTATAGAAACTCCTCAAATAGCAGCAGTTGCTAAAGATGGTATTGAAGTCATTGTCAAAGCAAGAGTTACTGTAAGGGCCAATATTGACAGGTTAGTTGGAGGAGCAGGAGAAGAAACAATAATTGCCAGAGTAGGTGAAGGTATAGTAACTACAGTAGGTAGTTCAGAATCTCACAAAGATGTTTTGGAAAATCCAGACAGCATTTCTAAGACTGTATTGGATAAAGGGCTAGATTCGGGAACTGCTTATGAAATTCTATCCATAGATATTGCTGATGTTGATGTAGGAAGAAACATAGGAGCTAAATTGATGATGGATCAAGCTGAAGCAGACAAGAAAATTGCTCAAGCTAAAGCTGAAGAAAGAAGAGCAATGGCAGTGGCTAGAGAACAAGAAATGAGAGCAGAAGTTCAAGCCATGAAGGCAAAAGTAGTAGAAGCAGAGGCTGAAGTTCCATTGGCATTGGCTCAAGCTTTAAGAGAAGGTAAAATAGGTGTAATGGATTATTACAATATGAAAAATATCCTTGCAGATACAGATATGAGGTCCGCTATATCAAAGATAGTAGATGAAGATAAGAAAGATGAATAGGGAGGGATTTTATGTCTGAATCTTTAATTTTCCTAATAGTCGTAGCAGTGGCTAATCTAGTAGTAAAATCCCTCAGAGACAAGAAGAATATAGAAAAGGAAATGGAAAAAAGACGCAGAGAATTAAGGAAAACTTCTACTGATACAGTTAACCCAAGACCAGTTACAGATTTAAGGAAGATTTTAGAGGAAGAAATAAAAAGAGAAAGGGAAAGATACAATAAAAAATCTATACAAGGGCAAGCAAACAGCCAAAAAGCTGAAGTTAAACATCAAGTTACTGCTGCAGTAAAGGTAAGAGATAATAAAGAGATTACAGTTTCTAGTGAGATCGGAAGTAGTCCATTAGAAAACTTAGAACTAAGCAAAAATGATGACAAAAGGGATATTACACTAAAGAATAAAAAGGAAAAATTTAAGAGAGACCTTGTTAAAGGAATAATTTTTTCCGAAATTTTGTCAGGTCCGAGATGCCTACAAAATCAAAGAAGAAGCCTGTGATTATCACAGGCTTTTTTCATTGGTATAGTCCATATTCAAGGGGCATAGAATTTATTGGAGGGGTTTAGATGAAAAAAAAGATAGAGAATTTGAAGAATAACATCTCCGAAGCTTTAGAGCTACCGAGAGATATAATAATGGATTTTCCCAAATTAACAATGATTGGGGATAGGGAAGCCTCTTTGTTAAATCACAAGGGAATTATAGAGTATTCCAGCAATAATGTAAGAATTAATACAAAAATCGGAGTGTTTAAGATTACAGGGGAAAATTTGGAAATTAAGACAATACTTTCTGAAGAAATAATAGTTGTTGGGAAAATTGAAAACATAGAAATAATAAGCTAGGGAGTGTTGGTATGCTAGCAATAAAGATATGGAATTATTTTAAAGGATATGTTATTATTAGAGTTGAAGGGCTTACACTTGAGAGATTGTTAAACTTGGCTGCCAGTTACGATATTTATCTGTGGGATGTTAAAAGGATTAACAATGTTGTACTAGAGATGAAGTCTACTACAAAAGGCTTCAAGGAATTAAAAAAGATTGTAAAGAAAGTTGGATGTAGGGTAGAAATAGTTGGAAAAACTGGTTTTCCTTTTTTGATGTCAAAACTAAAAGAAAGAAAGATGTGGGCAGCAGGTTTTTTATTGTTTTGGGCAATTATTTTTTTCCTTTCATCTATTGTTTGGAAAATTGAAATAATAGGAAATGAACAAACTCCAACAGAAGAAATAATTTCCTTTTTAAATGATAATAATGTTAGTATTGGAAAGATAAAATATACGATAGATAAGGAACTAATAGAAGACAAATTATTGGAAAAGTATGATTATTTTTCCTTTGTTTCTGTGAATATAAAGGGAACAAAATTGACAGTTGAAATAAAAGAACAGGATTTACCTCCAGAAAAGGTAAATAAGGATTATCCCTGTCATATAGTAGCAAAGAAGAAAGGAGTAATCGTAAAAGTTGTTGCAAAAAATGGGAAGGCAGTTGTTGAAAAGGGAGAAATAGTAAGTCCAGGAGATATACTTATTTCTGGCATAATTACCAATTATTTAAGCGGAGAACCATTGTTAGTTCATGCTGAAGGAGAGGTATTGGCACTTACGAGATACAGTAGCGTCATAAGGGAACCAATAGTAAAAACTGTAGAGAAATTCACAGGCAGAGTTTATACTCAAAAAGGAATTAAAATTGGCGATATGGGGATTAAATTTATGAAGGGCAGGGTTCCCTTTGATAATTATAAGGAAGTTGTAGAAGAGAAAAGCCTTATTAATTTAGAAAAATATAATATTGATTTTCCTATAAAAATAGTAAATTATGAATATAGAGAAGTTGAACTTGAAGAAATTAAGCAGAACATAGACTACTTAAAAAACGCAAATCAAATTGCTGCTACAAAGGAAATCAATAAGGAATTGCCACCTGATGCTCAGATACAGTCAAAGAACATAAGGCATCAAATAGATGGCAATATCCTAACAACCCAAGTTATTGTAGAAACCATTGAAGACATTGGGAAAAAACAAATTATAAATAATAGGGAGGATTAGGTTTGCAAAACAGCGTGCATGACAATTCTATAATTATTGATGATTCTCAAATAATTAGGGAAATCTTTGGTGCTTTTGATGAAAATATCAATATTATAAGGGAAGAATTAGGCGTAGATATCCAAATCAGGGATGGAGAAATTAGGCTCTACGGAGATGAAATAGCTGTAGAGTTAGGAAAAAAATTAATTTACAATCTAATTGAAATCATAAAAAAGCAAAAAAGGTTAGACAAACAGGATTTAAGATACTCAATACAGTTGTTGTTAGAAGGGAAGGAAGAATATGTAAAGGAACTTCTAAATGAAGTTGTATGTATTACAGCTTCTGGTAAGAGTATAAAGCCAAAGACTATAGGACAAAAAAGATATTTGGATGCCATTAGAAAAAACGACATCGTCTTTTGCATTGGACCTGCTGGTACAGGTAAGACTTATTTGGCTATGGCCATGGCAGTTCAAGCTCTAAAAAATAAAGAAGTTAACAGAATAATACTTACAAGGCCAGCAGTGGAAGCAGGAGAAAGCTTGGGATTTTTGCCTGGGGATTTGCAAGAGAAAGTTGATCCATATTTAAGACCTATTTACGATGCCTTGTTTGATATCCTTGGAGCGGAAAGCTACAGTAAGTATGTTGAAAAAGGGCTAATAGAAGTAGCACCTTTAGCATATATGAGAGGAAGAACCTTGGATTCTTCTTATATTATCCTAGATGAAGCTCAAAATACAACAAACGAACAAATGAAGATGTTTTTAACCAGATTGGGTTTTGGCTCTAAAGCGATTATTACAGGCGATATTACTCAAATTGACTTATCTAAAGGAAAGGAATCTGGATTAAAGACTATTACAAAAATACTTGATAATGTAAAGGGCATTGATTTTATATATCTTACAAAACAGGACATAGTAAGACATCCATTGGTTCAAAGGATAATAGAAGCCTACGATAAGTATGAAAGTTCTCAACGTTAATATGGGGAGGATGTCGATGGCCAATAAAGATAATAAAAGTGATAGTTTTTTGAAAAAAAATAGAAGATTATATAATGGGTTATTGCTTGTAATTTTTACAGCAGCCCTTTTTTTTATAACTATTTATAAAATTGAAACGGACAAGTTGGAGTTAAGTGTAGGAGATGTGGCCCCTTTTGATATTAGGGCAACAAAAGATTTAGAGGATATTTATACTACTGAAAAATTGAAAAAAGAAGCATCAGATAAAGTAGAGCCAAAATACAGAATTTATCCATCTGTACAGATGAATATGAAAAATAAGATTAAGGATTTTTTGGATACTGTTAGGGATATAAAAGCTATTGAAAATTTAAGCCTAACTAAAAAAGCTGAACAGTTGATGGAAAATCAAAGTTTAGGGCTAACAAGAGATGATGTATTAATAGCATTAAGGATGGACTATAAAAATCTTAACAATTTTGAAAACAATTTATTTGACTTAATAAATCAGATTATGGGCAGTGGAATAAGAGAATCAGAACTTGAATATGAGAAAAACAACTTAAAGAGTACCTTTGAATCCCTTGATATGACAGATGGTGAGAAAAGGTTGGGTTTAGCATTGATGTTGGCTACTATTGAGCCCAATGAATTTATAGATACAGCAGAAACGGAAAGGTTGAAAAAGGAAGCTGCAGAAAGCGTTGAAACAGTTATCCTTAAGGAAAATGAAATTATAGCACCTCATGGCTCAATAATTGGTGAAAGAGAGTTGTATTTAATAAAGGAATCGGGACTTTTAAGAGAAGATAACAAAATACCAGTAAAGACCATATTAGGAATAATTATCTTAATCTCATTAATAATATTTATAATTATTGGCTATATTTATTACTACAATAAGGATATATTAAATAATAACATGTTTTTAATTGTCTTGATAGTTACTATAGCAGTTATATTTATAAGCAAAGAGCTATATAAGATTTCGCCATATATAATGCCCATAGGTACTACTGCACTTCTAATATCCATATTAGTGGATCCGAGATTAGGCTTTGTGGTAAATATATTTCTATCTTTCTATTTAGGATTTTTATTAAAGTTAGATGGAAGTATAACTACTATGTATATTATATCTGGCAGTATTGCTTCTTTACTGGCAATTAAACAAGATCAGAGATATAATATTTTAATAAATGGCTTAGTAATGGGAATTGTTAATGTTTTAAGCTTAGCTTCCTATGGAATGGCTTTAAGCGTTGGGGCACTAGATTCATTTTCTCAAGGGCTTTACAGTTTTTTAAATGGAGTAATATCTTCAGTTTTAGCTTTGGGAACTTTACCTATTTGGGAAAATGTATTTTCTGTTTTAACAACTATGAAGCTTTTAGAACTATCTAATCCAAATCAGCCTCTGTTAAAGAGGTTGCTATTAGAAGCTCCTGGAACATACCATCACAGCATTTTAGTAGGAAACTTGGCTGAATCTGCAGCAGAGTCCATATCTGCCAATCCGCTTCTTGCAAGAGTTGGGGCTTATTATCACGATATTGGTAAGCTTATGAGACCTTTTTATTTTTCAGAAAATCAATTTGGCATGGAAAATCCCCATGATAAATTACAGCCATTACAAAGCACTGCCATTATTACTTCCCATACTTCTGATGGAGTAACTTTAGGAAAAGAAAATAAACTACCTAAGGAAATATTGGATATTATCGAACAACACCATGGAAATACTTTGGTGGCATATTTTTACCATAAGGCAAAAGAAATAAATAAAGATATTGAAATTTCAGAGGATGAATTTAGGTATAAAAATAAAAAGCCACAATCAAAGGAAGCTGCAATTGTAATGCTTGCTGATTCTTCTGAGGCAGCAGTTAGAAGCATGAAGGATATAAGCAAAGAGAAAATTGAAGAAATGGTAAAGAAAGTAGTAAAAGGGAAACTAAGAGATGGACAGCTAGATGAAAGTGATATAACATTAAAAGAGATTGACATCATAGCAAATTCCTTTATTAAAGTTTTAACGGGAATTTACCATGATAGGATTGAATATCCAAAAATAGAAGAAAAGTCGGAGGTTTAAATATGGAAATTTATATAGATAACAGACAAAATAAGGTAGAAGTAGATAACAGCATCTATGAATTAATTGAAAAAACATGTAGAGAGGTCTTATTGTTAGAAGGAGAATCTTTGGATTGTGAGATTAGCGTATCTTTTGTTGACAACGAAGAAATAAGAGAATTAAATAGGCAATATAGAGGAATAGACAGGGAGACAGATGTATTATCTTTTCCATTAGGAGATGATATCTTCCCTGGGGAACTAAAGCCTCTTGGTGATATTGTTATATCACTTGAAAAGGCTTTAGAGCAATCTCAAGATTTTGGACATTCTTTAGAAAGGGAAATTTCATATCTTACTGCCCATTCCATGTTGCACTTATTAGGATATGACCATGAAACTGACGAGGATAGGTTGGTTATGCGACAAAAGGAAAAGGAAGTAATGAAAAGGTTAGGGATATTTAAAAATTTAAAAGGGGAATAGGCATGAAGAAATCCTTGATTGACAGTTTTAATTATGCTGTAAATGGCATTATATCAGCACTTAAAACTGAAAGGAATATGAAGATTCACTATATTATTGCAATAGTAGTTGTTATATTCAGCTTGTTCTTTGATTTTTCAAGGCTAGAACTATTGACCCTTTTCTTTGCCATATCCCTGGTAATTGTGGCGGAGTTATTTAATACTGCCATAGAAAAGGTCGTAGATTTAGTTACCCATAAACAACATCCTCTGGCAAAACTGGCAAAGGATATATCAGCAGGAGCAGTCCTTATTGCAGCCATAAACTCCGTAGTAGTAGGATATTTGCTATTCTTTGATAGGATTAGTTTTTATGGTGATTTATTGTTGAATAAAATAACAACTTCATCTACCCATTTAACCTTTGTAGCTTTAATAGTGGTAATACTTTTAACAGTAGGATTAAAAGCCCTTTTCTATAAGGGGAAAGGCACCCATTTTCAGGGGGGAGTTGTTAGCGGTCATTCATCAGTGGCCTTCTGTATAGCTACTATAGTATCTTTACTGGCAAAGAACGTGTTGGTTACTACTTTGACTTTTGCTTTGGCAATTTTAGTTGGAGAAAGCAGGATTGAGGGCAAGATTCATTCTTTTATAGAGGTTTTCTTCGGAGCAATAATAGGAATTCTTGTAGGAATAATTATATTTAAAATCATAGGATAAGGGGGAAATTTATGAAACTGAAGATTAAAATATTATTGGCAGTTTTAGTTTTGGCAGTATTAACTACAAGCTGTAAAAAGAATAATACTGATGAACCTGTAATTGTAGAGGAACCAGCTGTTGTGGATGAGGAGGAAATAGCTGAAGAAGAAGTCAAAGAGGAACTCCCTGAAAAGGTTGGGATTCCTTCACCATTAAGTGGGATTTATGCTGAAGAAGAAAAGGTGAACCGAAGGCCTGTAGCAGTTATGTTTGATAATCATCCTAAAGCTAGATGGCAAGCGGGACTTAAAGATGCTGAAATAGTCTATGAATTTTTGGTAGAAGCCCCTTATACAAGATATATGGGTATTTATTTAATAAACGATCCTCCATTAATTGGACCAATAAGGAGTTCAAGGCCTTATTTTGTAACTACAGTTTTAGAATATGATGCTGTTTATGTAAGGGTTGGCGGAAGCAATCAAGCTATGAAGGATATAAAGGAGCTGAAAATTGCTGATATAGATGGATTGACTAGCTCAAACAAAGTATTTTGGAGGGAATCACATAAAAAGATGCCCCATAATCTGTATTCAAGCATGGAAGTAATTAGGCAAACACAGGCAGAGAGGAAGTATAGATTAACAGGTGAATTTACCCCCTTTAAATTCCATGAAGACGATACCGATATTGAAGGTGGAAATGCCAGCAGAGTATTAATTAACTATAGAAAAGATAATAATACTGAATATGTTTATGATATGGAGAAAAAAATCTATACAAGATATAAAGACGGAAAGCTACATATAGATGAAACAGATGAAAGCCCAATAATTGCTAAAAATATTATTATTCAAGAAGCAAAAACTAAAGTTATAGATAAGGAAGGAAGGCTTGATATTCAGTTAGTTGGAGAAGGAAATGGGAAATATATAACTAATGGTAAAGTTATTGATGTAAAATGGGTAAAAAAATCTAGGGAAGCAAAAACATTATTTTATGATTTAAATGGAAATGAAATAGTATTAAATCCTGGCGTAACCTGGATTCAGGTAGTAGAGCCAAAAACAGAAATTATTATTGAATAACATTAAAAACTAGTCTGTAATAAAAGAAGGAGGTTATTATGGACAAAAGAGAATTAATTAAAAAGGCATTGGAAGCTAGAGAAAGAGCTTATGTGCCATATTCTAAATTCCGTGTAGGAGCAGCTTTGATTACTGAAGATGGTGAGGTTTTCACAGGATGCAATATTGAAATTTCATCTTATTCGCCAACTTTATGTGCTGAAAGGACAGCTATATTTAAAGCTGTTTCTGAAGGGCATAGAAAAATAAAGGCAATAGCAGTAGTAGGCGACAGTGATTATACTTTCCCATGTGGAGTTTGCAGGCAAGTAATTAGGGAATTTGGAAAAGATGCTACAATAATTGTTGCTAATTCTGAAGATGATTATAAGGAATATAAATTAGAAGATTTACTACCCCACAGTTTTGGTCCAGAAGATTTGGTAAATAATAAGGAGGGGAAATAATGTTCAAATCAGGATTCGTAACAATTATCGGAAGGCCAAATGTGGGAAAATCAACTCTTCTTAACAGGATAATAGGGGAAAAAATATCCATAGTATCTGACAAACCTCAAACCACTAGGAATAAAATTCAGATGATATATACAGAAGAAAGCTGCCAAATCATATTCCTCGATACACCTGGGATACAAAATCCTAGAAATAAATTAGGCGAATATATGTTACAGGTGTCAAAGAGTACCTTAGATGAAGTAGATATAGTTACATTTATGGTAGATGACAGCTTAGAAATTGGTACAATGGACAGCAAAATAATAGAAGATTTGAGAAAAATCTCAACACCTATTGTATTATTGATAAACAAAATTGATAAACTAGATGATAAGAAAGTATCTTATTTAATTGATAGGTATGAAAGCTTTGACCTATTTGATGAAATAATTCCGATTTCTGCTCTCAACAACGAGAATATCAATAAATATATAGAAGTACTAAAGGAACTTTTACCTGAGGGGCCTAAATATTTCCCTGATGACATGATAACTGACCAGCCTGAAAGGTTTATTATAGCAGAGATAATCAGGGAAAAAGCACTTTTGAACTTAGATGAAGAAGTACCTCATGGAATAGTAGTGGAAATAGAAAGCATTAAGAAAAGGGAAGATAAGGACATTATAGATGTATATGCCAATATTTACTGTGAAAAGGAATCCCATAAGGCAATTGTAATTGGCAAAAAAGGATCTATGTTAAAGACAATTGGACAAAGTGCAAGAATGGAGATTGAAGCACTTTTAGGCAGCAAAGTGAATTTACAGCTTTGGGTAAAGGTAGAAAGGAATTGGAGAGATATAGAAAGCAAAGTCAGATATTTTGGATATAAGTGATTAGGGGATATGTATGCTTAAGACAGAGGGAATTGTTATAAAAGAAATGAGATATAAGGATACGAGCAAAATATTAAGCATCTATACAAAGAAGTATGGCAAAATTACTGCAATGGCAAGGGGTGCCTATAGACCTAAATCTAGGATAATAGCCAACACCCAGCCATTTTCCTATAATGAATATCAGTTATTTAAGGGAAAGAACTTCTATTATATAAATCAAGCTGATATAATTGACTCCTTCTATCCCATTAGGGAAAAAATAGAGCGGGTTGTTTATGGCCAGTATATGTTAGAGCTAATAGAGAAGTCAATGGAAGAAGGCCAGGAAAATCCTAAGATTTTTATGCTGCTATTAAAAGGATTACAGCTTTTATCTAACATGGATGGGGATTTCTTGAAATTTATAACAGCTTATGAGCTAAAATTCATATCCTTTTTAGGATATAGGCCTTATCTTGAAAGATGTGTTATATGTGGGAACAAAGATGTTAAAAATATTAGATACAGTCCAAAGGAAGGAGGAATAATTTGTTCTAACTGTTTTGATTTAGATTCTTCTAGTATCTATTTAGATAGTAAACTGTATAAAGGAATGAATGAATTGTTATACATCCCCTTGGATAAGATTGAGAAAGTTAAACTTCCGAGTGACTGTATTAAAATGATTCACAGCATTACTGTACAGCACATTCTCTACAATATTGACAGAAATAAGCTTAATACCCTGAATTTCATCAAGACATTGGAGTCTTCTTAAACTTGACAATGAAAACTTTTTTTGTTAAATTATTACTCGTAAAATATACATATCCTACGATGAGGAAGGAATGTCAATTGTAATTATTCAAGAGAGTCTAGGATGGTGGGAACTAGATATAATTGCAGTTGATGAAAGGAACTTCTGAGTATTTTTTGTTGAGTGAACACCGAATCTGGTGTTAAATAGGGTGGAACCGCGGAAGTTAACCTTTCGTCCCTATGGGGATGAGTAGGTTTTTTTGTTATTCAATTGAATAAGGAGGTTATTGTATGTATTTTCAGGATTTAATGCTGAAGTTATTGGAGTATTGGGGAAATAAAGGTTGTGTAATATTGGAACCTTATGATATAGAAAAAGGCGCAGGAACTATGAGCCCATATACTTTTCTTAAAGCATTGGGGCCTGAACCATGGAAGGTAGTTTATGTAGAACCTTCAAGGCGCCCTGCAGATGCTAGATACGGAGAAAATCCACACAGGCTTTATCAACACCATCAATTACAAGTAATTTTGAAACCCTCCCCAGATGATGTTCAAGACTTGTATCTCGATAGTTTAAGGGCAATAGGGATAGATCCATTGCAACATGATATAAGGTTTGTTGAAGATAACTGGGAAGCCCCAACTTTAGGTGCTTGGGGATTAGGTTGGGAAGTATGGCTTGATGGTATGGAAATAACCCAATTCACATATTTCCAACAAGTTGGAAGCATAAACTGTGATATAGAATCTGCAGAAATAACTTATGGACTTGAAAGAATTGCTATGTACTTACAGGATGTAGACAATGTATTTGATGTTAAATGGAATAAAGACATAAAATATGCAGATATATTCAAAAAGGCAGAATATGAACATTCAGTATATAGTTTTGAAAAAGCTGATATTGATGTATTAAAGGGATTATTTAATACCTATGAAGAAGAAGTAAAGAAGAATTTAGAGTATGGCCTTGTTTTACCAAGTTATGACTATGTTTTAAAATGTTCACATACTTTCAATATACTAGATGCAAGAGGAGCAATATCAGTATCAGAAAGAACTAATTATATTGGTCGAGTAAGGCATCTTGCAAAGCTAGTTGCAGTAAAATATTTGGAACAACGCAAGGAAATGGACTATCCTCTATTAAAAGGGAGGGTTAATAATGAGTAAAAAATATTTGCTAGAAATAGGAGTAGAAGAATTACCAGCTAGGTTCATCTCAGATGCATTAAATCAATTGAGAGAAAACACTGCAAATGTACTTAATGAAGAAAGAATAAAGTATGATAAGATAAATGCTTATTCAACTCCAAGAAGATTGACTGTTATTGTAGAAGGGCTAGATGAAAAACAAGAAGATGTAGAAGAAACAGTAAAAGGGCCTGCTAAAAAGATAGCTTTTGATGAAAATGGCAGTCCAACAAAAGCCCTATTAGGATTTATGAAGGGGCAAGGTGTTGACATATCATCAATATTTGTTGATGAATATAATGGTGTAGAATATGTATTTGCAAAGAAGATGAAAAAAGGCAAGAACATTGAAGAGATAATAAGTGAAAATATGCCTAAGGTTATAAAAAATATAAACTTCCCTAAATCAATGAAATGGGGAGGAAAGAATTTAAGATTTGCAAGGCCAATAAGGTGGATAGTGTCGCTTTTAGATGATAAGGTTGTTCCATTTGATTTGGAAGGGATTCAAGTTTCCAATGTGACTAAGGGACACAGGTTCTTAGGCAGTGGCAATATTGTAATAGATAAAGTTGATAACTATGTTGAACTTTTGAGAAAGAACTATGTAATAGTGGACCAAGAAGAAAGAAAAGAAATAATCAAATATGGTTCCGAAAAGTTAGCTAAAGAAAGAGGAGGCAATATTCTTAAAGATGATGCACTATTAGATGAGGTTACAAATATAGTTGAGTATCCAACACCAATTATAGGGAAAATTAAGGAAGAGTATTTAACACTTCCTCCAGATGTTGTAATAACTCCAATGAAAGAACATCTAAGATTTTTCCCTGTTTTTGATGACAAAAATAGATTATTGCCATATTTTATTACTGTTAGGAACGGAAATAAAGATCATATAGAGACTGTTATAAAAGGTAATGAAAAGGTTTTGGGTGCAAGGCTTGAAGATGCTAAGTTCTTCTATTTAGAAGATATACAAAAACCATTAGAATCCTATGTAGAAGAACTTCAAAAGATGACATTCCAAGAAAAATTAGGTACTCTTTATGAAAAAACCATAAGGGTACAAAAATTGGCAATGAAAATTGGTGAATACTTAGAAGTTGGAGAAGAAACCCAAAGAAATATAGAAAGAGCAGGGTATCTTTGCAAGGCTGATTTGACAACTAAAATGGTAACTGAATTTACAGAGTTGCAAGGCAAAATGGGTATGGAATATGCAAGGAAATCTGGAGAAAATGAGATTGTAAGTTTAGCAATATTCGAACAATATTTGCCAAGATTCTCTGGGGATGCATTGCCAACAACTACTGCTGGGTCAGTTTTAAGTATTGCTGACAAAATGGATTCAATTGCAGGCTTATTTGCCATAGGAATACATCCAACTGGCTCACAAGACCCATTTGGATTGAGAAGGCAAGCATTGGGGATTATTAATATAATAATAGACAAAAAATTAAACATTTCTATAAAGGAACTAATAGAAAATGCCCTTTATATCTATGTAGAAGTTAATGGACTTGCTTTCGATTACGATAAAGTAAAGGAAGAAATAGAAGAGTTCTTTAAGGGCAGAATTAGAAATATGTTCATAGATATGGGCATTAGATATGATATTGTAGATGCAGTATTGGCTTCAAACATTGATGATATCTATGACATGAAAATAAGGGCAAACAAGATTAATGAATGGTTGAAAAGAGAAGGTCTTAATGAGGTACTTACTGCATTTAACAGAGTTGCAAATTTGGCAGAAAAGGCTGTTTCTGATGAAGTGCAAAGAGACCTTTTGACTGAAGAAAAGGAACTTGAGTTATTTGAAGCCTTCTATAGTGTTGAAGAAAAGATAAATAGCTTAATTAGCAAGAAAGAATATGATAAGGCCTTAGACAATTTAGTTGTATTGAAGGACCCAATAGACAATTTCTTTGATAAAGTAATGGTAATGGTAGAAGATGAAAAGATAAGGAACAATAGGCTAGGTCTCCTTAGGAAGATATACAATATGATGATTAGAATTTGCGATTTGTCCAAAATTGTAAACAAAGCAGATGCTAGTTAGTAAAAGCCTAAATGTTAGGGGGAGTTAACTATTCAACTCAATGAGAGGCAAGAAAAAATTATAGAAATAGTAAAAAAATATCAACCCATCACATCAGAGGCTATAGCAAACAAGTTAAACCTAACTAGGGCAACTCTTCGTCCTGATTTGGCTATTTTAACCATGGCTGGCATTTTAGATGCTAGGCCAAAGGTGGGATATTTTTATACTGGGAAGACACATCTATCATATATATCAGAAAGAATAAGGAGTATAAAAGTATCCGATGTTAAATCTGTACCTGTTGTTGTAGATGAAGCAACAAGCATCTATGATTCCATTGTATTAATGTTTTTGGAAGATGTTGGGTCAATATTTGTTACAAATAATGGCTATTTATCTGGCGTAGTCTCAAGGAAGGATTTTATCAAATCCGCATTAGGTGGCATGGATTTAAATAAAATGCCAATAGGAATGATAATGACCAGAATGCCCAATGTTATATTTGTTAAGGACGACGATAATGTATTGGAAGCAGCTATGAAATTAATTGATCATGAAATAGACAGTTTACCTGTTGTTGAAGAAGAAAAAGGTAAAGGCTACAAGGTAATTGGAAGAGTTACTAAGACAACCATTACTAGATTGTTTGTTGAACTAGGGAAAGGCGAATAAAGGGGGTGAAATAGTGGCAAACTCTTTAACAGTATATGTGTTATCAGATTCAGTAGGTGAAACTGGTGAGTTATTAGCTAGAGCTGCTTTAAGCCAGTTTAATCACAGCAAGTTTGATGTTAGAAGGGTTCCTTTTGTTACTGAAGAAGAACAGATTATAGAAGTCTTTAATGAAGCCAAGAAAGAACCCAGTGTGGTTTTTTTCACTGTTGTCATAGAGAGATTAAAGAATTTTATAGAAGAGTTGGGAAAACAATATAACATTCCAACAGTGGATTTGATGACTCCAGCTTTAGAAGCCATATCGTCAGTATTACAGTTCCCACCTAAGAGGGAGTCTGGGTTAATAAGAAAGCTGGATGAAAATTATTTTAGAAAAGTTGAAGCTGTAGAATTTGCAGTTAAATATGATGATGGTAAGGATCCAAGAGGTATAATCAAGTCAAATGTAGTATTGGTTGGAATTTCTAGAACTTCAAAGACCCCACTAAGTATGTATTTGGCACATAAGAATTATAAAGTTGCCAATGTACCTTTAGTTCCTGAAGTACCACCCCCAAAAGAACTGTTTGAAAAGGACAGAAGAAGGGTAATAGGATTAATAGCAAATCCTATTAAGCTTAATAAGATTAGGCAGGAACGCTTAAAAGCATTAGGATTAGATGACAATGCTAACTATGCTAATATAGATAGAATTAAAATGGAGTTGGAGTACTCCAAAGAGATTATGAAAAAAATCGGATGCTTAATAATAGATGTATCTGATAAGGCAATAGAGGAAACTGCAGCAATAATCATAGAACATTTAAAAGAAAATTTCGGAGATAAGGTCTTCGAATAGAAGTGTTAATCTTAGCACTTCTTTTTCTTTTGTAGAAAAAAACTTAAATCAAAAAGAAGGATTAATAGAAATTGTGTTGTATATATATAATATAGGCAATAGTGGAGATGATATTGACAAAATAATATTTATTTATACTTTATCCTACTGAGAAGGGGTAATATATGAATATAAGAAAAAGAACTGAAGAATTAGAAAAAAGACTTTTATCACCTTATGCAGCATTAAGTCAAAATTCAAAAGGAAGAATGTTCCCTGAAGAAAAATGCAGCGTAAGAACAGATTTTCAAAGGGATAGAGATAGAATCATACATTCAAAAGCATTTCGAAGGCTTAAACACAAGACACAGGTCTTCATAGCACCAGAAGGTGACCATTATAGGACAAGGCTTACACATACCTTAGAAGTAGCACAAATAGCAAGAACATTGGCTAGGGCTCTTAGGTTAAATGAAGACTTGGTTGAAGCTATCGCTTTAGGTCATGATTTAGGACATACTCCTTTTGGACATACTGGCGAAAGGGTACTTAATAATTTGAATCCAAAAGGTTTTAAACATAACGAGCAATCTGTTAGGATAGTGGACTTTTTAGAACAAAGAGGCAATAAAAGAGGATTAAATTTAACCTATGAAGTCAGAGATGGCATAAGGAATCATACAGGAGATGTAATTCCGCAAACTTTAGAAGGACAAGTAGTTAGATACGCCGATAGGATTGCATATATAAATCATGACATTGATGATGCCATAAGGGCTGGAATTATTAAAAATGAAGATTTGCCCAAAGAAGCAATTGAAATCTTGGGCAAAAGCCATGGGGAAAGAATAAATAATATGATTTTAGATATAATTTACAATAGTATGGAAAAAAATACTATTACTATGAGTGAAGAAGTAGGGAATGCTACTAATATTTTAAGAGATTTTATGTTTGAAAATGTATATCTAAATAAAAGAGCAAAATCTGAAGAATCAAAATCTGAATATATAATTGAACAGCTATACAGCTATTATCTTAAGAATATAGATGCTTTACCAAAAGAACATTTGGAAATTTATAAAAACATAGATGCTACAAAAGAGGATATAATTTGTGATTACATTGCAGGAACTACCGATAGATTTATCATAAATCTTTTTTATAATATTTTTATTCCTAAGCCATGGCAAAAATATTAGAAAAAAAGAAGGAATTTTATAATTTTTGTCGAATATATTATTTTGTTGGTACTTTATTTTGACATGGCAGGTGATATTAGGGTGATTATATGACATTTTATATAAATGAAGAAATAATTGAAAAGGTTAGGGAAGCCTCTGATATAGTAGATGTCATATCAGAATATGTTCCTTTAAAGAGGTCAGGATCCAACTATGTAGGTTTATGTCCTTTTCATCATGAAAAAACCCCTTCCTTTACTGTTTCCCCAACCAAGGAGCTTTTTCATTGCTTTGGATGCGGTGAAGGAGGAGATGTTATTACCTTCATCATGAAAAGACTAAACCTATCTTTTCCAGAGGCTGTTAAGTTTTTAGCAGATAGGTCAGGTATTCATGTGGAAGAAAAGAAACCTGTTGATAATAAGTATTTAGAAGAAAAGAATAAAGGATATGAAATAAACAGAATTGCTGCAAGGTTTTTCTATAATAATTTGGCAAAAAATAAAAAGCCACAGGAATATTTATATAATAGAAAAATCAGCAGCAAAGTTATAAAACAATTTGGTTTAGGCTATGCTTTAGATGAATGGGATGCTCTATATAATTATCTAAAATCTCAAGGATATGAAGATGAAGAAATCTTAAAGGTTGGTTTAATAGCAAAAAGGTCTACTGGAGATGGATTTTTTGACATATTTCGCAACAGAATAATGTTTCCAATTATAGACATAAAAGGAAGAGTTGTAGGATTTGGTGGAAGAGTATTGGATAATTCCATGCCTAAATACTTAAATTCCAATGAAACTTATATTTTCAGTAAAAGAAATAATTTATATGGACTTAACTTAGTGAGCAAGTTTTCAGATAGAAAGAGAATTGTTTTAGTGGAAGGTTATATGGATGTAATCTCATTATTTAATCATGGCATAAATTATGCAGTTGCAAGCCTAGGGACTGCTCTTACTGAGCAGCAAGCTAGATTATTGAAAAGGTATGGACAAAATGTTTATATCTGTTTTGATACAGATGAAGCTGGAATAAAAGCGACATTAAAAGCCATAGAAATTCTTAGGAAATTGGATGTAGAACCCAAAATTGTAATATTAGATGGATTTAAGGATCCTGATGAGTTCATAAAGGCCAATTCTGTGGAGGATTTTGAAAATAAATTAACTTCAGCATACAACCATGTGGATTATAAGATTCTTATCTATAAGAAAAAATACAACATCAATGAAACAGAAGGGAAGATTAAATTTACAAAGGAAATAGCAAAGGTTATAAGTGAATTGAAATCTCCTATAGAGAAAGATGTTTATATTGATAAGATAGCTAGAGAAATGAATATTTCCAAGGAAGCAATAGAAAAGGAAGTATTTGGAAATAATAATATAGTCATGTGGAAGAAGAGTAAAGAATATAAAGCTGTTCCTCCACTAAAAGTATCTCCTACAGCTAATTTAAGGGCAGAAATAGACCTAGTTAGATTAATGATTTTTGATAAGGAATATTATAATAAAGCTATTAAGGAAATTACTTTAAATGATTTTGAAAATCATGAATGTAGAGAGATTTTGAGAATAATTACAGATTTGTATATAGAGGATGAAATTCTAGATGAAGATGTCCTTTTTGAAAGATTATTGGATTTACCTGATGTCAACATGGAATTAGTTGAAAAGATAGTAAAAGAACCAATTGACTTTTTACCTGAAAATGTCGATCAAATGATTAAGGATTTGATAATCACCTTGAAAACCAACAGATTAGAAAAGGAAAGAAACAGGATTAAAAAGCGAATTGAAGAAATGGAGAAGATTAAAGATAAAGATCCTCTTCAAGAAAAAGAATTTCTTCAATTGTGTATGGAACTAACCAACTTGAATAAAGAACTAAACCTCATTAGACATGAGGAAGGGAGGTAACTTCATGGATCAAGCTAATAAGGACAATGGAAAATCAAAAATTGCTTCAATTGAATCTGTTAAGAAGTTAATTGAAAAAGGTAAAAAGGATGGTTTCTTGACATATAATGAAATTATGGAAACCCTTGATGATGTTCAACTAGATGCAGACCAAATTGAGGAGGTTTATCAACTATTTGAGGATATTGGAATAGATGTTGTAGGCGATAAAACAGATGATGATGATGATGTAGTGTTGGAAGACGCCAATATTGATGATTTGGAAAAAATAGATAAATTTGATGAAGAATATGAAGATGATGACTTATCAATGCTTAAAGGTGTTGCAGTAGACGACCCAGTAAGAATGTATCTAAAGGAGATTGGGAAAATACCTCTATTAACTAGTGAAGAAGAAATAGAATTGGCTAAAAGAATGCAAGAAGGCGATGAAGAAGCAAAGAAGAAACTTGCAGAAGCTAATTTAAGATTGGTAGTAAGCATTGCTAAAAGGTACGTAGGAAGAGGAATGCTATTCCTTGATTTGATACAAGAAGGAAATTTAGGCCTTATGAAAGCAGTGGAAAAATTTGATTATAGAAAAGGGTTCAAATTTAGTACCTATGCTACATGGTGGATTCGTCAAGCAATTACGAGAGCAATAGCAGATCAAGCAAGGACCATAAGAATACCCGTTCACATGGTTGAAACAATAAATAAATTAGTAAGGGTTCAAAGACAATTAGTTCAGGAGCTTGGCAGAGATCCGTCACCAGAAGAAATAGCTAAGGAAATGGGCATGGAAGTAGAAAAGGTAAGGGAAATAATGAAGATTGCACAGGAACCAGTATCTTTGGAAACTCCAATTGGAGAAGAAGAGGATTCCCATTTAGGAGATTTTATACCAGATGATGATGTATTGGCACCAGCAGAAGCAGCTACTTATACAATGCTAAGGGAACAACTAATAGATGTATTAGATACTTTAACACCAAGAGAACAAAAGGTACTTAGATTGAGATTTGGATTAGATGATGGAAGAGCTAGGACGTTGGAAGAAGTAGGAAAAGAATTTGATGTAACAAGAGAAAGAATTAGACAAATTGAAGCAAAGGCTTTGAGAAAATTAAGACATCCAAGTAGGAGTAAAAAACTTAAAGATTTTCTAGAATAATTAAAGATTCGCTTTTTGCGAATCTTTAATTATATCTAGGAAAGGGAGGTAAAAATGAAACTTTCAAATAGATTAATGGCTATTATAAACTTTGTACCAAAAAATTCAATAGTTGCTGATATAGGAACAGACCATGGGCTTATTCCAGCATATTTGGTTTTAAATAATATATCAAAAAAAGTAATAGGTACTGACATTTCAAAGGGTTCTCTAGAAAAGATATTAGGATACATAAAAACGCTGAATATTGAACACATGGTGGATACTAGACTTGGTGATGGGTTAGAGGTTATTAAACCCTTTGAGGTTGATACTGTAATAATTGCAGGAATGGGAGGACTACTTATTAGGGATATCTTAGAGAAAAATAAGGAAGTAACAGATTCCGTTGTAAACTTCATATTACAGCCAATGGTTGCAGCAAAGGAATTAAGGGAATACTTAATCAATAATAGTTTCGAAATTATAGATGAGGATTTAGTAAAAGAGGATGGCAAGTATTATGAGATTATATTTGCTAAAAAGGGTAAGTATTATGTTGAAAAAGAAATATATTACGAGATAAGCCCTATATTAATCAAGAAAAATCATCCTTTGTTAAAAGAATTCATTCAGTTCAAAATAAAGGAACTGGAAAAGATTATGGATGAAGTTAAGGACAGAAATACAGAAAAATCACAGTATAGGCATGCAGAAGTAAAAGTTAAAATTGACGCATATAAGGAGGTATTAGAAGAAATTGAAAGCAAGTGATATAATAAAATTGATGAATGAATGGGCTTCCCCTCAGCTAATAGATAAATGGGATAATACAGGTTTTCAATTGGGAAATGATGAAAAGGAAGTAAAGAAAATTCTACTATCCCTTGACTTAGATGAAAAAGTGTATAAGAAAGCAGTCGCAGAAGATTTTGAAATGATAATAACCCACCATCCTGTAATGTTTAGACCTGTTTCCAGCATTACAACGAAAACTAGCAAAGAGAAACTCCTATTCAACCTAATACAAAAAGATATAGTAGTATACAGCGCTCACACAAATTTAGACAGGGCTAAGAATGGCGTAAATGATGAATTGGCAAGGTTATTGGAATTAAAGAATGTTCAGGTACTTGAATCTGTAGATGAAGATGAATTAGGATATGGAAAGGTAGGTGATATTGAGGAACAGGTTTTAAAGGATTATTTGGATTTAGTTAAGAGAAAGTTAGATATAGAACACTTAATAGTCTATGGAGAGTTAAATAGATTAGTGAAAAGAGTTGCTGTTTGTGGAGGAAGTGGCAGCGACTTCATTTTAGATGCATATAAAAAAGGTGCTGATATTTATATAACTGGGGATATAAAGTATCATGATGCCCAATATGGTACAGAACTAGGGTTAACTATTGTTGATGCAGGGCATTATCATACAGAGAAGGTTATTTTGCCCGTTGTTAAAGAATACCTTGAAAAGAATACAGAAGGCAGTATATATGTTGAAGTTTGGAGAGAGCCCAGTCCATCATATTGCGTATATTAGCCTTAGGAGGCGAAGTTATGGAACAGTTAAGTTTGTTAAATAGTTTAGAAACTCATAATGATTTATTGAAGTCCTATGAAAAGGAATTAACAGAATTAGAGGAAAAGTTAAAATTAAAGGATTTAGAAAAAATGATAAAGGTTATGGAACATAAATTGGAGAAGGCTAGGTTAAAAAGAGAAGAAAAGAAAAAGAGCTTGAGGTCATGTAAAATTGCTTTAGATGAATACAACTATAAAATTGGAGAAGTAGAAAAGAATCTTTATGATGGAAAAACTACTGATATAAAACAGTTGGAATATTTAAGTAGGGAGCAAGATAGGCTTAAAGAAATGGCTAATAACAAGGAAACTGAAACTTTGAACCTTATGAACGATATAGAACTCATAGAAAAGAAAATATCTGAAATAGAGGAATCAATAAGAAAATATAAAGATACCTTAGTTAAACGAAAAGACAAACTTAAAGCATTAGAAGAAAAACTAAAAATAAAAATTGATGATGAAAAAAAGGAAATTTCAAATATAGAAGGGAATATAAGCAAGGACCTATTGGAAAAATATTATTCAATAAGAAAAACTAAAGGCAGTGGAATTTCTTTTGCTCAGAATGGAGTATGCAACAAATGCTATATGATTATTCCTAAAATTTTACTCGATAGGTTAAATAAAGGAGAAATTGTTTTTTGCGAACACTGTGGTAGAATATTATGTAAATCTAAGTAAATAAAACCATTGAAATTTGTACTTAAACTGTGTTATATTAATTAGGAGTAAGTCGAATGGTCGCGTGCATATTTATATGCATGAGGAAAGTCCGAGCTCCACAGGGCAGGATGCTGGATAACGTCCAGTGGGGGCGACCCTAAGGAAAGTGCAACAGAGATATACCGCCAGAACTCTTACTCGGTTTTAATTTTCAAACTGGGTAAGTAGTGAGTATAGCCTAATGGCTATCTGGCAAGGGTGGAAAGGTGAGGTAAGAGCTCACCAGCATTTAGGCGACTAAATGGCTCTGTAAACCCCATCCGGAGCAAGACCAAGCTAGAACATAAAAAGATGGTGGCCCGCCATCGTTCGCTGGTAGGTCGCATGAGCCTATTGGCAACAATAGGCCTTAGATAGATGACCATTGAAACAGAACACGGCTTACGGACTTACTCCTAATATTACATAATTAAACGGCTCTTTGTCAATTGTTGGGGTAGGATCAATTTTGATCCTGCTCCAATACTATATTTAAGAACATTTTTACATATA
>ENA-OWPA01000471-OWPA01000471.1-bioreactor-metagenome-genome-assembly--contig:-NODE-471-length-54286-cov-12.105333_pt1 | contig 54286 bp, 53 predicted proteins | sample MGYA00238139_ERZ651803 | MGnify/ENA primary metagenome ERZ651803 (study PRJEB26909, sample SAMN07631231) | bioreactor metagenome | isolation source: Switchgrass digestor | place: USA: Dartmouth...
CGGAGTAATAATGTTATCGAACGACTGAACCGGGAGATCAGGCGCAGGACCAGGGTTGTAGGCACCTTTCCTGATGGGAATTCAGCTTTAATGCTGGTTTGCGCAAGATTAAGGTATGTTGCAAGCAAAGAATGGGGAACCAAGCGTTATATGAGTATGAGACATCTTGAGGAACTGGGTGCCATGGATGGTTCAAAAGTAACTGCTGGTTAACTGATGCCTACCAGGCGGGTAAATGAATTTGCGAAAAATTATTGACGGTACCACAACAAAATTAAAGTTATTAAGCGAATAGCATTTGGTTATAGAAGCTTTTATCATTTTAGAAATAGGATACTCATTACACAAAACTTAGCAACATTAAAGGCTTAGGAGTCATAAATAATGATCCTAAGCCCTAGATTGTATTTTACTTAAGTTTATTCAGTTGTAAAACTAATTAATATTTTCTTCACCAACACCAGTTGACAAAGAACCAAAATACCCTGGTATAGAAGTCAGGGCATCATAAAAACTATTACTGTTTATTTGCTATAACAAGAAACCTATGACATGTAAAATCGATATATCCTACTTTTTGAATTAGATTATTAATTTCTTTTAACCTCTCATAATATTTTCTTACTGTAAAGTCTGGCACTTGCCATGGTACTGCTTTTAAGTAAAACACGATGGCTCCAATGTCATAAAATCTTGTTTTCACGATATCTTCCTTTTGTTCAGTTATTTTTAAGCCCGTTTCTTTTAATTTACTAACTGCAGTTTCTAAATTCCAGTTATAATACTCATATTTAGGGGCACCCAATAGTTCATTGATTTCCTTATTATTTAAACCCCCAACCTGCTGAGTTATAAAAGTTCCTTGTTTTTTGAGAATTCTTTTTACTTCTCGGGCAGAATAGGATTCATGTCTGTTTATTATTAAATCAAAAGTTTCATCGCTAAATGGCAAGGGTTCATCGTCATCAACTTTATATACTCTTACGCCCAGAGGTTCCAGCCTTTTTCTTGCGATGACCATATTGGGCTCATATCTCTCTGTAGCACAAGTATATTCAGGCAATGGACTTAATGAAAATAAGAACTCTCCACCACCTGTTCCCATGTCTAATAATGAACCCACTTTGGACATTCTATCCTTTACTTTATTTCTATAATTCCAACTAAGTGGAAACTCTTGCATCCTTCCTGTTGATACTAAATATGAAAAATCCCACCCTTCAAACTTCTTATTAACTTCATCAATTAAGTAATCATACAATTCCTTATCTGCTAATATTTTCTCCATATCCATATCCTCTTTACATATACATATCCTCGTATGGATTTAACAGCCCATACAATTTTCCAATTAAATTCTTACCTTATTAAATCTTATCTAATATAAAACTAACTACTTATGATATGGCTCATTCTTGATTATTTTAAATGCCCTATAAATCTGTTCAAGTAGAATTAGCCTCATCAACTGATGGGGAAATGTCATTTTGGAAAAGGACAATCTAAAATTGCTCCTATCTAGTACTTCATCTGACAGCCCCAAGGAACCACCAATAATAAAAGTAATGTGATTAACGCCTTCAATCATAAGCTCTTCTATCTTTTTCGACAATTCTTCCGATGATAACTGCTTTCCTTTTATTTCCAGGGAAATAATAAAAGAATTTTGTGGAATCTTGGTAATTATCTTTTGCCCTTCCTTTGTTTTAACAATCTCCATTTCCCTTTGTGATAAGTTTTCAGGGGCTTTTTCATCATCGACTTCTATTAAATTTAAAGAACAGTATCTTGAAAGCCTTTTAATGAATTCCTTTATTCCCTCTTGAATATACTTTTCTTTTATTTTCCCTACCGCAATTATTGTTATATTCATATATTCACCTTTCGCAAATTATCTTTCTTTTTTGATTTATAGGCATCAAAGAAATAATAATACTTTGCTATTATAACCAAAACAATTAATAATTTAATGCAAATACTATCATGTATTATAAATGAAAAGCCCACATTAAGTCAGTTATTGCAACTATATTTTGATTATTTTAGCATACCATTTGTTAGATAAAAAAATATTTGAATTAAATTGTTAAATACATTTCATATTGGAATAGCTTTTCTTTTTGAAAATTCATCTTTCTTGCAAATCCTTCCAATGAAGCATTGCTTGGAAAACTTATAGTTAATACCTTTACGTTTAATTCTTCAATAGCCTTATTAAGCAAACCCCTTCCTACTCCTTTAAGGCGATATTTCTCATCAACAAATAAGGTAAATATCCTTCCTTCTTTGCTGATGGTTAAAGCTCCAATTAATGTATCATCCTTATAAGCACCATAATATTTTATATTCCCTAGTTTTATAATATAATCAAAATCATTTTGCCAATTAATATGAGTACTTCTTATGTTTAAACTTAACATTTCATCAAAGTCTATTTCCTTTATAGAAATATCACAATTAATTTTATATTCTATTTTGCTTAAATCCTTACAAGTGTAATATTTCAATATGTAAACTATTTCATATCCCTGTTTTTGATAGAATTTTATTGCCCTATGATTTTCTCCTATAACTTCTAAAATCATTTGCTTACAATCATTCTTAATTGCAAGCTCCTTATGTAATCTAAAAAGTTCATGGCTAATTCCTCTTCCTCTATAGTCAGGATGTACACATAGGGCTCCACAGCGAATTGTTTTTATTCCTTCATAATCCTTTATTCCACCTAATATTAGTCCTACCGCTTTTTCTCCATCCAAAGCAATAAAAGAATATTTTAAATCATTGCCTTCTACCCCAAAGAAGATATTAAAAAATTCTTCCTTTGTTTTTTCCATCTTTACTAAATAATCTGAAAAACCATGTGAAAATGCCTCATATATTTTATTAGGATCGACATTTTGGCAATTTAAATAGCTTATCATTTTATTCTCCTTTACCTTTAATTAATAAAAAAATTCACTGAGGTTAGAAAACTAACCTCAGATGCTGATTTATTGCTGTAGAACTTGCTACTCTATCATATTATCCCTGAAGAACACAATTAAGCCATAGTTTGCCAATATCTCCATAAACTGTTCATGAGGCGAACCTTCCAATAATGTCATGTGGTCATTGTCATCTCTATATCTTCTTTCATTTTTCTCAATTTCCCTTTGAAAGACTTCCATTACCTCTTCTTTTGTTTCCAAATTTTTAATTAAATTTAAGTATCTGTCATATTCCTTAGACAACTCCTCTAATGCAAATTTATCAAGTTCTGGGTATCTCTTTTTATATTCTCCTAATACTTCCTCTTTGCTTCTAATTCTAAACATTGTTCCACCTCCTCATTTTATCCAGCCTTTAACCTCTTCCATAAGCTTAAAGTCAGTTAAATCATAATGCAAAGGAGTTACAGTTACATATCCTTCTTTCAAATAATATCTATCTGTATCATCGTCTGGTTCAGCGTTTTTTCTGCCATTTAATTTTATTACCTTCTCTTTATTTTCCCCTTCCTCTACAATGTAGTAATCGTATACAACTCCTCCAACTTTACACACCTTTATTCCTTTTATTTCTTCTTTTTTTCTATGAGGAACATTGATGTTCAATACAATTTTTGTATTCCTCAGTTTTACTTTCACTTTATCAAATATCTCCTTTGCATATTGTGTTGCTACATCCAAATTAACGGATCCATTTAATAGCTCTGAAGATACTGCTAAAGAAGGGATACCGTACATATTTGCCTCAATGGCAGCAGATACGGTACCTGAATAAAGAATGTCCATACCTGAATTTAAGCCCATGTTGATACCAGAGAAAACATAATCTACAGGCTCTTTAATAAGAACTTCCAATCCAGCCCTTACACAATCTGCTGGAGTCCCGGAAATACTGTAAGCTTTGGATTTTAACCCATCTAATTTTACTTCTTTTACTGTCAATGGATGCAATAATGTTACTGCATGGCTTTGGGCAGAGCTTTGAAATTCAGGTGCGATTATTATTACTTCATGTTCTTTTTCAAGTTCCTTGGCTAAAGCATATATTCCTTCCGCCATTATTCCATCATCATTTGTCAGTAGTATCCGCATTTCTTCCTCCTATATATTAAATTTAGTAAATGTAATTTGTACTTTTATTATTTTACCATTTCTATTTATAGTTAAAACTGCTTTATCTCCAATTCTATATCTATATAATACTTTTCTTAAATGAGTCATGCTTTCAATTTCTGTGTCATCAATCTTTACGATTATATCCAAAGGCCTTATATTGGCTTTTTCTGCAGGAGAACCCGGAAGCACATCAATTACTACAACTCCTGTATCTGATGGCAATTTTACCCCATATTGAACTTCATACCTTTCTATATCTGTACCCTGAAATCCTATATATACATTTTCAAAGCTTCCCTTTTTAACCACTTCTTCGATTACAGGCTTTATAAGGTTTATTGGAATTGCAAATCCAAGACCTTCTGCTGTTTGAATTTTAGCTGTATTTATACCAATGACCTGACCTTTAGAGTTTAATAGCGGACCTCCGCTGTTGCCTTGGTTTATAGATGCATCTGTTTGTATTAAATCATCTATTACATTATATTCATCTACCTTTATTGAACGATGAAGGCCTGAAATAACGCCCGATGTTACAGATCTCTGGAAATCAAGCCCTAATGGATTTCCTATGGCCACAGCTAAATCTCCAACTTGTAAAGAATCTGAATCTCCCAACTCTGCAGCAGGTAAATTTTTAGCATTTACTTTAACAATTGCAAGGTCAAGAACTGAATCATTCCATAAGATTTCTCCTTTTAATTTATCACCATTTTCAAGAATTACAGTAATACTTTTTGCTTTGCCATCGGCAACTACATGGGAGTTTGTAAGGATATATCCATTACTGTGTACAATTACTCCCGAACCGACTCCTTCCACATCTCTTACCCAAAATAAATCCCTAACCTGCTGTACTGTAGTAATCCCAACCACTGAACTCATGGCCTTTTTAGCAACTGCAGTAACTGCAAATATTTCTTCAGTAGTTGGAGTTAAATTTACTTCCTGTACTACAGTAGTAGTCTCCCCTTGATATTTGAATAAATCCGGAGTAGGAAGTATTTTGCCATATAAATATACTGGAGCGATATACGAACTAAAGATGCCCCCAATTATCGCCCCAATTACAGCCACCACAAAATATGAAAACAAACTTCTTCTACGCCTAGGAGGTCTACTATAGCTGTAAAAATTATAATCAAAGCTACTCATAATATCCCCCCTTACTTCAAGCAATATACCTTAGAAGGCCTATCTCTATGGGTTAAATCTAAGATAATATCTTTGTTTACACTTATTCCATTTTTTTCAATTTTCTCTTTCACAGTTTTATATGCAAGAGTTTCCGTATTATTCTCTTTGCTTAAATGACCTAATAGTACTACCTCTCCTTTTCCAGAAATTATTTCTCCCAAAATTTTTCCTGCATCTTCATTTGATAGATGTCCTCTTGTACTCAAAATCCGCTGTTTTAGATACCAAGGATAGCTTCCATTTTTTAACATATCAATATCATGATTAGATTCTAATAAGTATAAATTGGACCCTTTAATAGATGATTTTATGGGATCACTTACATATCCAGTGTCTGTAACCATGCTTATCTTTAGCTTCTTATAATAAAAGATATATCCAACTGGCTCCCTTGCATCATGAAAAACCTTTATAGGATGAATATCAATATCCTTTATGCTAAAATGCTTGTCGGTGTCAAATATTTTTATATTTTTTTCCTTTACTTCTCCTATAAACCTTTCCATTTCAATCCAAGTATTTTGGTTAGCATAAATAGGCAAATCATATCTTCTCGATAATATTCCTACCCCTTTTATATGGTCCATGTGCTCATGAGTTACTAATATGCCATCTAATGTCCGTGGATCAACACCAATAGATTTAAGAAAAAATTCTATTTGCCTACCTGAAAGGCCAGCATCCACTATTAATCTAGTTTTTTCTGTTTCTATATATTGACAGTTCCCACTGCTTCCACTTGAAAGTGAGCAAAATTTCAATTCCATTTTTTCCTCCATATTTTTGCTTTATTATATTATAGTCTATAATTAAAAAAGATTCTATTGAAACTTTTGATATCCCCTGAATAAGGCTTTTATTTTTTTATTATAACAAAAAAAAGAAGAATATCTAATTCTTCTTTAATAATTATCTATAATTATCTTAGTTCCATCTTCAAATAAGACTCGCCATGCGGGGATAGTTCTTCCCCTTTTTGCTTCTTCAGGGTTATCAATAAACTCCTGCTCTGCAGGATCAAAGTAATAGCACAATGAGATTTCACTTATGGTTTTTCCATAGGCTTCTTCTTCACTTAAAAGGCTTAACAAAGCCTTTGGAGCGGTATAAATGTAAATATACTTTTCTCCTTCTTCAATTGGATTAAGCCACATTCTTTCCATTCTTTTAATGCCAGTTTTGTTTATTATAAAGGTGGTATTGGATTTTTCCAAATATCTATCGTTGTATATTTTAGTAAATTCTAAATCAAATTCTTCTCCATCTTCCTTTATAAAGGATAATTTCATATCAGAAGTATCATATTTCCTTTGTTCTAAAAATTCCAACGCTAGTTCTACTGCTTTATCTCTATCTAAATTAGAATATTTTTCTTCCATATTATCATTTATATATAAAAGGGTCTTATTATTTGTAATAGTTATATGCTCATTTCCGTAACTTATTTCAATTATCCCTGACCCTTTGTTTTCAATTTTGCCTTCTCCATTGAAAAAATGCTTATTAACCATACTAGGCTCTACAGTTTCATATTCTACCATCAAAGTGTTTAAACTGGGAATATCACGAGGTATTTCAGTACCTACTGTAATATTTTTCCTTGCTAGGATTTGTATTACATCTTCAACAAAACTTTCCTTTATTGTTGTTTCAACTTGCCTTTCATTAGTTAATAGTACATATCCTAGAAAAATATTTGTAACAACAAATGCAATTATTAAGATGGTTTTTGCCTTAGACCAATCCATTTATTTCACCATCCGCTATTTCCCAGTTTTTTCATAAACTAAAGAGCCATCATAAACACTGAAAGCATATAACCCACTTTTTGATTTAATAACCCATACTGGAATTAACTTATCTTCAATGTCCTTTAAACATGGATCAAAATAAGATAAATTAATATCTTCTATAAAAGACAAGACTTCGTTTAAAGCTACTTCTTCTTTGTTTTTTGCTAGCTTGCTTTCCTTTAAATATTCATTTACTAAAAAATCATAATTTATGTCAATAATATCGAAAGAATGAAGCATCTTCTTGCTTTCTTGAAAACCACTTACAACCTTATTCATATCTTTTCTTATAAAATGTTTATAAGACCTTACATGATTGTTAAATACTTCTATCTCAATGAAATCAACAACCTCTTCATTACCAAGGATAACTGGCAAACCCCTTACCCTGTAATTGAAAGTCAAATTGTAGCCTACACTGCCATCAACCTTGATTTCCTCACATTTATCCAAGTACATTCCCTTTGTTATCCCTGCATTATTGGATATAAAATTTGCTGCTGTAATAAGGCTTTCATAAAGATTTCTCTTTTTTACTGTTTCTTCTAATGGATGATAGTACTCAACAGTACCATTAACATTTAATTTCAATACCTTATTGTTATATTCATATATGACAGATTCGTTGCCTTCTATAATTTCCCTGATATAATCTATGTCCTTCTCTAAGAACTTTTCTGCAATTTCCCTTTTGCTGTTTAAATCAAGATTTCTAACTTGATTTTCTACATAGACCGTAGGAACACTGCCATGCATTTCATAAGGAACATAAATATCTTTATCAGCACCATAAGTATCTTTTAATGAGTAGTAAAAGTTATATCCATGTTCTTGATTTATTGCATCCTGTTCAATTGCTAAAAATTGCTTTTTCAAGTTTTCAATATTTATTGAATTGCTGTAGACAACTTTATTAACATTATCATCCGATAAAACAAAAAAAGAATCCTCATTTCCTAAATAAATATAAATGCTTCTAATCTCTGATATTGCATCTACTATAGGATTAGGATCACTTACCTCTAAGGCCTTCGCTAAAAGATAAGTATTTACTTTTTCAGGAAAGTAAAATACTATAGAAGGTTTCCAGTTATAAGTTGAAAAAACATCATCCGATATATCTTCAATCTTAATATCATCAGAGCCTAAAGTATCAGCCAATATCTTTTGTGTACTTGTCCAAAGACCATGTTTAGAATCATCATAAAAAAGCGTATGATACTTATCACTGAAATTTAACAAATACTTATTAGGCATTATCATATCTGATAGCAAGTAAGATGTACTATAAACCTTATCGCTATCACCAAAAAAATTGAATACTTCATTTGGAAATTCAATCCACAGCTTTTTTGTCAAGAACAAACTAATACTTACCAATGATATTAACAGAAGGGTTTTAAGTTTTTCTTTCATTTAAATCAGCTCCAATATCATTGTAAGTATTAGCATTGCATCAACAAATCAATTAGATTATTGGGACGCTTTATATCTTTAATATTCTTTGGATTTACATAGATAATGATTTCTTCATCTGAAACTCCTTCTACGCCAAAATGAATAACAATCTTATTAATTCCTGTTACCAATTCTAATTGTTTGCTGAACGCCCCAGTATTGCCTACAACTATGGTATCGCTGTAAATTTCAATATAATCCTCTTCGGAAGGCAAAACCATCAAGTTAAAATTCTTCCTAGTAAGGTCTGTAGTTCCATAAACCTTTATTGTAATAACAGTTCCTGGAGGAGCAATGCCATTGATGAAATCTATTTTTTCTTCAATAGAATATGCTCTCTTTTCAGGCTTAATTATTTGATATTTAGTTACATCTACTTCTTTAGTTACATCAACTACTTCAACTGCTTGTTCTGCTTTAGGTGCTTGATTTGTTTCCCCATTAGCATAACTATAAGAACTTAAAGCTACAATTCCAATCCCAACAATTAGCCCAGCTACAATCTTTTTCCACATTCATATTCCCTCCTTTTAACCTCTATTACTGGCTAATACTATTATATAGTACATATATTACAAAACTGTTACAGTGTTATTAAGTTTGAATTACATTAAGTGGTAATTTAATTTCAACAGTAGTACCTTCTCCAAATTCACTTTCTAAGGTTATCTCGCCACCGTGAGCTTCAATTATTTCTTTCGCAATGGATAATCCCAAACCTGTCCCGCCAAGATCTCTGCTTCTTCCCTTTTCTACCCTATAAAACCTTTCGAAAATTCTCTTTTGGTCTTCCTTTGGAATACCAATTCCATTATCTTCTACTATTACAGAAACAGAATTATCTTTTTTCTTCAATGAAACTTTAATTTTCCCTTTATCATTTGTATATTTTATACTATTTGAGATTATATTTATTATTGCCCTCTCTACTGCATCTTTATCAATTACAATATTTGGCAAGGTTTCATCAATATCCAGTATTAACTCTTGTTCTTTTTCCTTAATGGCAAATTCCAATTTTAATAGTACATCCTTTAACAAATGAGGTAAAGATACTTCTTCCTTTTTCCAAATGGTTTTTTGATAGTCCAAATTTGAAAGCTGCAATAAATCCCTTACTAGCCTTGCCATTCTATCACATTCGTTATTTATAACTGTTAAAAACTTCATGGATATTTCATCGTCTATACCTGTATCCATTAAAGTTTCAGTATAGCTCTTAATTGTTGTAATTGGAGTCTTTAATTCATGGGATACATTGGCTACAAATTCCTTTCTTATGTTATCTAGCTTATGCTCTTTTGTCATATCTTGAAATACTATTATAAGTCCTCCAATATCATTTTTTTCATTTTTAAAAGGTGCATATTTTACCTTAAACACTTGGGAATCTATCTCTAAATTCCTTTCACCCTTTAGTGTTGTTTCATCACTATAATCTATACCTTCAATATTTATAAGTTCCAAAGGGAAAATAGTGTCATTATTTACTTTTATATTCTTTGAATTCAATATTTCTAAAGCAATGGGATTAGCATGTATCATTTTCCCATTAGTATCTACAGCAATAACTCCTTCTGCCATGTAACTAAATATTGTATCCAACTTTGACCTTTCCAAGTCCATTTCCTGTATGGTTTCCTTCAATTTCAAGGTCAAATGGTTAAACATACTAGCAAGCTGACCAATTTCGTCATCGGACCTTACTTCAACAAATTGGTCGAAGTTACCTCTGGCCATTTCTTCAGCCTTTTTGGTTACATCCCTAATAGGTTCTGTGATACTTGATGCAATTAAATATCCTAAAAATACTGTTATCAAAAGGGCAATCAAGGTAGCGTTTGTCAGTATCCTTCTTGATTCATTAACTGTAATATAAACATTTTCAAGGTCTGTTACCATGTAAATAACACCCTTTACTTTACCTACTCCAGTAAAAGCAGGGTATGCTAAATGATTCTCCCTTGTATTTTCATTAGGGTCCACTATTATCCTGCTTGCCTTTTCGCCATCATAAGCTTTCAAAATTAAGGTAGGGTCAAGTTTCGAGGAAAGGGCATTTTGTCCAATGATTTTTTGACTGTTTCTTGAGGTAGTAGCAATGATTGTTGGCACTTCATCTCCATATATCACATATAGAGTTTCATTAGAACCTAATCTCCATTCATTAACTGTTTCTTGAATCCCTTCCTGTACGCTGAGCCAGTCGTCTTCAGCCAAATAAGAGGAAGATCTTAAAATTGTTTCTATCCTCTGTTCCGTAGTGTTTGTTATGTTAGCTATTTGTTGAGATTCTAATCTTCTTATTATGAATATTCCTACTATGACCATTGCTATAAATACTAGTAAAAAGTATACTACTATGAATTTCCATTTAATTGAAGAAAACATAATTATGCCCTCCTGAAGTAATAACCTACACCTCTTTTGGTTATGATGTATTTAAATTCCCCGTCGCAATCCTCAATTTTTTCCCTTAACCTACGAATTGTCACATCTACAGTCCTTATGTCTCCGTAATATTCATATCCCCATACTTCCTCTAAAAGCTGCTCCCTTGAAAAGACCTGATTAGCCCTTGTAGCTAAGAATTTAAGCAGTTCAAATTCCCTTAGAGTCAAATCTATGACTTTCCCTGATTTCTTAACTTCGTATTTATTTAAATCAATTATTAAATCTCCTGATGTGATTATGGAATTGGAATCCTCTGAATTTGAAGAATTAGAATAGTTAACTCTTCTAAGATTTGCCTTTACCCTTGCGGTTAATTCCCTCATGCTGAAAGGTTTTGTAATGTAGTCATCAGCACCTAGCTCTAATCCTAGTACCTTGTCCACTTCTTCTTCCTTAGCAGTTAGCATTATTACTGGAAACTTGTATTTCATCCTTATTTCTTTCAAAACTTGAAATCCATCCTTTTTAGGCATCATGATGTCTAATATGACCAAATCTGGAAGAAATTTTTCAACTGCTTGTACACCTTCTTCTCCGTCGTATGCAGTGGCAACAATATATCCTTCTTTTTCGAGATTAAACTTTATAATATCCGCAATAGCTTTCTCATCATCAATAACCAATATCTTTTCCATGCAATCACTCCAAAATAACTTTTTTACCTTTATTCTTCATATATGATTATCTTATAAAGATTATTTATTGTCAAATTATAATTGTTTATAAATCTTTTATCTTCTGTATTGATTTCCATTATAATGTAATATATAATTTATTATATACAAACCAACTTAATATTGAAAAGGGGAGTAGCTTATAATTAGTTAGTCGTCAGTACGGTTATCCCGGCTAACTACCTAATTATTAAATTAGGAAGCAAGACCTTTGTTTAGACAAATTATTGTTTAAACAGAGGTCTTTTGTTTTTTATAACATGTTTTGGAGATATTATTAATATAAGTAATTAGGGAAGGGGTAGAATATGAAAGAATGGCATAAAATGAGTAAAGAGGAAATAATATCAAGCTTAGAAACAGACCCTCACCAGGGCCTTAGTGATGATGAAGTTAATAAAAGGCTTTCTGAATACGGTACCAATGAACTGAAGGAAGAAGAAAAGAAGAGCTTCTTATCAAAACTAATTGAGCAGTTTTCTGATTTCCTAATACTTATCTTAATTGCAGCTGCTCTAATATCCTTTTTCGTTGGTGAGGGGAAAGACGCCATTGTCATCTTAGCAATAGTAGTATTAAATGCCTTTTTAGGTATTTACCAAGAAGGAAAAGCAGAAAAATCCTTAGAGGCTTTAAAGAAAATGGCTTCCCCTACTGCAAAAGTTATTAGAAATGGGCACTTATCAGAAGTTCCTGCAAGTACTTTAGTTCCAGGTGACATTGTCTCGTTAGACGCAGGAGACATTATACCAGCTGATTTAAGGTTAATTGAAAGCTCAAACTTAAAAATTGAGGAAGCTTCGCTGACTGGAGAATCTGTCCCTGTTGAAAAGGATAGTTCTATAGTTTTTCAAGAGGATGTTTCTTTAGGTGACAGAAAGAACATGGCATACATGGGAACTTCCATAACTTATGGAAGAGGCAAAGGAGTAGTAGTTGAAACTGGCCACAACACAGAAATAGGTAAAATTGCAACAATGATTCAAACTTATGAAGATGAAGATACTCCTTTACAAAAGCAGTTAAATAAATTAGGAAAATTTCTAGGAATTACTACAATTGTTATATGTATTGTTGTTTTCTTAGTAGGTTTACTTCAAGGCAGAGAACTATTAGAAATGTTTATGGTATCCATAAGCCTTGCTGTTGCAGCAATTCCAGAAGGCCTTCCTGCCATTGTAACAATAGTACTTGCAATTGGAATGAACCGCATGGTAAAAAGGAATGCCATTGTAAAAAGGCTTCTGGCTGTAGAAACTTTAGGTTCCACCACAGTTATATGTTCGGATAAAACTGGTACATTGACACAAAATGAAATGACAGTTGTTAAGGTTTACACCAATGATAAAATCATAGATGTGACTGGAACAGGATATGATATTTATGGTGAGTTCAAGATAGGCAATGAGAATATTGGGGATACAGAATTTTTAAATACATTACTTCATATAGCTGTACTTGACAACGATGCTGATTTAGAAAAGACTGCTGATGGATATAAGGTAATTGGAGACCCAACAGAAGGTGCATTAGTGACTCTGGCTGCAAAGGGAAATATTCAAAAATCTTCTGCCAATGAAAAATATCCTAGAATTGAAGAAATCCCATTTGATTCCAGTAGAAAAATGATGACTACATTCCATAAAAACTATATACCAAATAAAATAGTTTCCTTCACTAAAGGCGCTCCTGATATAGTCATAAATAGATGCAGTAAAATAAAGATAGAAGATAAAATACTAGACTTAACCGATGAGATGAAAAAGGAAATACTGGAAGTAAATAACAGATTCTCTGAAGATGCCCTTAGGGTTTTAGCTTTGGCCTACAGAGAATATGATGAATTGCCAGAGGATATATCACCTGAAAATAACGAAATTGACATGACATTCGTAGGCCTAGTAGGCATGATTGACCCTCCAAGGCCAGAAGCAAAAGAAGCTATTAAGAAGTGTAAAGAAGCTGGAATTAAGACCATAATGATTACTGGCGACTATAAAGAAACAGCCTTTGCCATAGCAAAAGAGCTTGGAATGGCAGAATCAAAGGAAGAAGCCATGATGGGAGATGAAATAAATAAAGTTTCTGATGAAGAATTGAAGGAAATAGTCAAGAAAGTAAAGGTATTTGCAAGAGTATCTCCTGAACATAAGGTAAGAATCGTTACTGCCCTTAAGGAAAATGGTGAAATAGCTGCCATGACAGGCGACGGAGTAAATGACGCTTTGGCTTTAAAGAAAGCTGATATTGGGGTATCCATGGGAATTACAGGTACAGATGTGGCAAAAAATACTGCTGATATGATTTTAACCGATGACAACTTTGCAAGTATCGTTGCTGCAGTAGAAGAAGGAAGGATTATCTACAGCAACATAAAGAAATTCGTTGCATTCTTATTATCATGTAATATAGGTGAAATCCTAATAGTATTCACAAGCATATTGTTAAACTTGCCAGTACCACTTATTGCAATTCAGCTATTGTGGTTGAACCTAGTTACTGACAGTTTTCCTGCATTGGCTCTTGGCGTTGAAAAGGGAGATCCTGACATAATGAAAATCCCTCCTAGAAATCCTGATGAACCTATTTTGACAGGAAAACTGCTCATTAGAATTGCATTACAAAGTATAGCAATCTCTGTTGCTTCACTTCTATCTTATATTTGGGGATTATCAACCTATAATGGAGATTTAACAAAAGCTAGAACAGTTATATTCGCTTGTTTGATTACAGCAGAATTGCTTCGTGCCTTTTCAAGCAGGTCTTTAAACTATACTTTATTCAAAATTGGATTTTTCACAAATAAAACTATGGTATATGCAGTACTTGCTTCCTTTGCTTTGCTTCTTGTTGTAATCTATGTGCCATTCTTGCAACCTATATTCCATACTGCAGCATTAGGACTATATGATTGGTGCGTAATACTTGGCCTTGCAATTATTCCACTAATAGTAGGTGAACTAAGCAAAACATTATTGAAAGATAAATAATATATCTATACAAATAAAAAATCCAAAGAAAAAGCCTTCGGGCTTTTTTCTTTTTTTGACACATTTTATTTTTTGATAGCATACAATAGAACAAGAAAAGGAAGGTGAGAGTGGTGAGAAGATTTATAAATTCCAAACTGTGTCCCATATTAAGTTCTAAAATCATGTCCCAGTCAAGGGAAGAAGTCCCTGTAATTGTTCAGCTTAGAAGTTCAGATAATCTAAATAATATTGATTCCTTGGTATCGAAAGTTAAGGCTAATCTGCCTATAATTAATGGTTTTGCTGGATATATGAATACAGAAACCATCTATAGAATCATTGATGATCCAGATATAGAATTTATAAGTTTTGATTCTCAAGTTTATGCATTGCTGGATATCGCAGCTCCCACCATGGAGGCATATTTCCCTCACGACCAGTCTTTAGAAGGGGAAGGTATAACTGTAGCAGTCATAGACACAGGAGTTGCACCTCATTATGATTTGACAAAGCCAACCAATAGGATAGTTGGATTTAAGGATTTTGTCAACAATAAAACTGCCCCCTATGACGACAATGGACACGGTACCCATGTAGCAGGAATAATTGCTGGAAATGGATACTCTTCAAGAGGAAAATATGTAGGTATAGCACCAAAGGCAAATATATTGGCTATAAAAGCTTTAGACGCACAAGGCGGTGGAAAAATCTCCGATGTAATTGAAGCCATATCCTATGTAATTGAAACTAAGGATAAGTACGATACAAAAATAATCAACCTATCTTTGGGTACACCTGCTAATGTACCAAGCAACAAAGACCCTATTTGTAAAGCTGTAGATGCTGCAACTAAAGCTGGATTAATTGTAGTAGTAGCTGCTGGAAATAGCGGACCAAAGGAAGGTACCATTCTTTCGCCAGGAATCAGCAGAAATGCCATTACTGTAGGTGCAGTTGACGATAAAAGAACCATAGACCCATCAGATGATACAATAGCACCTTTTTCCAGCAGAGGTCCAACAATAGAAGGAATAACTAAACCAGATGTAGTTGCTCCTGGTGTCAACATTAGGTCCTTGTCCAATACAAAATATGATGGATATACCTCATTAAGCGGAACTTCCATGGCCACTCCTTTAATATCAGGTTCCGTTGCCCTTCTTCTAAATAAATATGGTAATTTAACTTTGAATGAAGTAAGGGAAAAGCTTTTATCTGCTTGCATAGATTTAAAGGATTCAAAAGAAAATCAGGGAGCTGGAATGTTAAACTTGAAGCTATTGTTTGAAGGCAAGGATGATAAAAAAAAAGATAATGCTCTCTGCATAAATAGCGAAGCCAAACATAGAGATACGGATTTAACTGAAGCTGTTTTATTCTTGTTATTAGTATTATTCTTACTAGATTCAAGAATTTAACTAAATTAAAAAAGGAAGCTTTAAGCTTCCTTTATTTTATAAACTTGGCAGGATTCTGATTAACTCCATTTTTAAGAACTTCAAAATGCAGATGTGGTCCAGTTGACCTTCCAGTATTACCAACATTGGCTATATGCTGACCTTTGTAAACCTTATCGCCAACCTTAACTAAAATCTTGCTGCAGTGAGCATATCTTGTCTTATATCCATTTCCATGGTCAATTTCAACTAAATAACCATATGAACTCTTATATCCAGCATATGTTACCTTTCCACCATCTGCAGCATAGATTGGAGTACCTACTTTAGCTGCAATATCTAATCCATAATGCATTCTTCCACTTCTCATTCCATACCTTGATGAAATTGTACCTCTTGTTGGCATCATAAATGTACCTGTTGCAACAGTCTTTGGAGGTTCTTTTGTTCCTTTAATTATAACTTCTGTAACTGGTTCCTTTAACACTTCTTCTTCAATTACTTCCCTTGCAACTACAATTCCATTATGCCTTATTTCATTTGCTAATACTTTCTTTTCTCCAGCTTGACCAGCCACTTTAACTTTCTTTTCAGTTTTATACATATTATCATTATATTCTATCTTTGTTTCATATTTTATCTTATCAGTATACTCAACTTCTGAAACTGTTTCTACTGTAAGTACAGGCTTTGGTACTACTAATTTTACTTCATCGCCTATTTGAAGCTTTTCAGGCACTTTATCAGGATTTGCTGCAATCAACTCATCTACAGTTAATCCATAAAATTTTGCTATTGTCCAAAAACTTTCACCTACTTCCACAGTATGGGTTTTCATTTCCTCTGAACTAGTTGTCAAATATTTATATAAATCTTCGCTATTTCCAATTTTATATAAAGGTACTAGCTTTTTCTCAATTTTAACATCTTCAACAATTCTTACTTCTTTTATGTTGTTTTCCTCTGCATTTTGCATATATGGTTCTTTAATTTTATTAATTACTTCATCAATTTCCTCTTGAGTTTTAAGAACTCCTGCTTCTTCACCATTAACTGTTAAGACATAGCCATAAACAAGGAAGCCAACTTTATCTTTAATAGTTTTCCTTAAATCGTCAATGTCAGTTATTGACTCGTTCTTAGCTTTAGTCTGTTGAAATTTAATATCTTTAGTTAGAACTACATCTAAATCATAAGTGCTAGATAATTCTTGCTGTAAACTATCCATTATTGAAAGCACGCTTTCTTGTTCTCTCACCGTGCCAATTTTTTCATTTTCAAGATATACATCATATGCAATCAAACTTTTTTCATAAGCCCTATATCCTACAATACTTAGGGCTACTATGGAAATTAGCATTAAAGATATTAATGCTAATTTAAGATATGTATTCATTACTTTTCTATGTATGTCATTAACTTTCTTGCCCTTTTCTATGTTGTCCCTATTCTTAAAGCTGCCTAGATTTATGAATTTTTTGATTTTCAAATCTGCAAAAAGCTGGTTAAACCTTTCCTTTAATTTATCTAGGTCTAGCTTCATATGGTTTGAATTATCCATATTTATCCTCCTAGTATGGTAAGTTAACTACTTTTAACATTTTTGTAACCATTCTGTAACAATTATATCATAATCATACATTATTTCAACTTTTTTAGCATGTCTAATTATTAATAGTATATTCTCTTAAATTATATTTATTCTCTTATTAAGTTTTGAAATTTCAATGCTTGAAACTTTCATCTTGTAAAGCTTCATTCAATACAAAAATTATTACAATTTTTTAATACTCATTAATCCACAAATTAGTATTATTTTCCAATTTTAGTTAATACTTCTATAATAACTTTCCATTTTAATATCTTCTGCATAAATTAAGGAGGATACTATGAACTTATTCTTTAGAAGCAATTATGTAGATTCCAAATCCCCCTTTGCAGTATCAATGTCTTCAGATTTAATATATAAGTATCTTTTAAAGGAAACTGCTGGTAAAGAGAATATTATAATACTATGTATTGGAACAGACAGATCCACTGGCGATTCTCTTGGCCCATTAGTTGGCCATAAACTGCATCCCCTGTTGAAATCATATAAGAATGTATCTTTATTTGGAACTTTAGAAAATCCTATTCATGCCAAAAACCTTGAAGCTACTTTGGATAAAATATATTCAGAATTTAATTCTCCATTTATTATAGCTGTTGATTCATCACTGGGAAGCTACAACCGTGTAGGATACATATCAATAAAAAATGCCCCTTTAAGACCCGGTTCAGGGGTAAATAAGGTACTGCCTGCAGTTGGAGATATTTCTATAACAGGCATCGTTAATGTTGGTGGCATGATGGAATTTATGGTTTTGCAAAATACAAGGCTATCATTAGTGATGAATATGGCAGATATAATCTATAAAAGCATATATCTTTCCTTAATAAGATTTTATAAGGAAAAGGAATACATATTAGAAAAGTAGCCTAAAGGCTACTTAACACAAAACTTTTAGCTTTTCAGAGCCCATAGAAAATAGAACTTCATTTAAATCTGGTATTACTTCTCCATCTATATTCATGTTAAGCTTTTCAGCTGATTTAACTTTTACTTCCTTCCCCCTAAATATCTTTACATATTTTTGGTGCTCAATATGATTCCCTTTGAATATGGAAGGAAACAATAATAGAAATTTAATTTTGGGAACTTTGGAGATTAAACATATATCAAAATAACCATCATCAGGAACAGCCATTGGAAGAATTGGCAAACCTCCGCCATAATATTTGCCATTTCCCACAGCCAATAATAATATTTTATCCCTAATTGTCTTGCCATCTACAGTAACTTCAACTTCCTTTGCCTTATAATGAATCAAAGTGTAAATAACGCTTATCACATAGGAAATTTTGCTTTTTATTATCTTTTTAATAACATTGATATTATTTATAACAACATCTGCATCAAAACCAATGCTTCCAATATTTAAGAAGTTATAATTATTAGCCCTTCCTATATCTATAAGCTTAACACTACCATTGCATAAAAGCTCCAAAGCATCTGAAGGATTCTTTGGGATTCCCAAAAGCTTTGCCAAATCATTGCCTGTTCCAGCTGGTACAATGCCTAAAATGCCCTTTTTCTTATTAATAAGTCCCCTAGATACTTCATTTACTGTACCATCACCGCCTACTGCTACAACTATATCATAATCATCAACTTTGTCTTCTGCTAATTTTATAGCTTCCTTCGGACCTTTAGTCAAGATTATTTCATATTCCCTATCTAGCTTGTCCATTTTTCCCTTTATGACAGGTACTAAAGCTTTAGCCTTTCCTCCGCCTGCTACAGGATTTATAATGAACAATATTTTTTTCATGTGCTATCCTCCTATAATTTCTTTTCACTTTGTTCACCCATCATTGCCCTATCTATTGCTTGCATTTCTTCTACAGATAATGGATATACTGATTTCCCGAATTTAACTGGTTTTGCAAAAACGGTATTATATTCCCTTCCATAGATACTTGTAATTACAATACCATTGTTAAAACTATCTAATAAAGCAATAGAAAAGCTTAAATCTGACCCCATATCAGCAAAAGCATTATATCTTACTATTCCAACTTTTTGAATGGCAAAAGAAAGTTTTGTTCCTAAAGATTCTATCTTTTGCTCCAAAAGGTTCATATCTATGTGAATTTCATGGAGTTCTTCGCCAGTCTTTATCAGTAGTTCTTCTATGTTTACATCTTTTATTCCTCTTGTAAACTCATTATATCTTTTCTTTATTTTAGATATCCTTATTTGTGATATTATGTTCAAAACTAGCAAAATGATTAAAACTGCTGCAAGTCCTAAAATAATTTCTATATAATATAACGAAATAAAATCCCTTAGCTGAACCATGAGTTTTCTCCTTTCTAGACTTCCTTAGCAATTTCTCTTAAAGCTTTTATTGCGTACTCTATTTCTTCATGGGTGTTTTCAAAACCGAAGCTAAATCTTACTGCCCCCTGTTCAAAGGTACCAATAGTTTTGTGAGCTAAGGGAGCACAGTGAAGACCTGGTCTTACAGCTATATCATATTTTTCATCCAAAATATAACTAATTTCAGATGAATCCGCATCTTTTATATTTAATGCAACTACAGGAGCATGGGAACCCTTTTCCAAAGTTCCATAAAGTTTTATACCTTCTATCTTAGATGCTTCTTCTATAAAATGTCTTGTTAATTCTTCTTCCTTTTTCCTGATATTTTCAATTCCAACTTCCAATATATACTTAACACCAGCTCCAAGCCCTACAATTCCAGGTCCATTAGGTGTACCAGCTTCAAACTTATCAGGTAGTACATCTGGCTGTGTTAATGAATGGGAAACGCTGCCTGTTCCACCTTGAAACATTTCAGCTAAATCTAATCCTTCCCTTATATATAGCCCACCTGTGCCTTGTGGCCCTAAAAGTCCCTTGTGACCAGGAAAAGCAAGCATGTCTATATTCATCTTTTCTACATCTATATCATATACTCCTACGGACTGTGCGCCATCTATTAGATATAAGATATTGTGCTTTTTCGCAATTTCCCCTATGGCTTCAATATCCATAATAGTTCCAGTCAAGTTTGATACATGAGTAGTCACTATTAGCTTTGTATTTGGCTTTATGCTGCTTTCAATATCCTTAGGATTAATTCTTCCTTTTGAATCACCTTGAACTATTGTATTTTCTATACCTAACTTTTCCAAATACTTTATTGGCCTTAAAACAGAATTATGCTCCATGGAAGTAGTAATAACATGGTCTCCAGGCTTTAAAACTCCTTTAATAGCTATATTCAATGCTTCTGTACAGTTTAAAGTAAAAATAATGTTTAATGGATTCTTTATGTTAAAAAGTTTAGATATCTGAACCCGTGTTTCAAATATTTCCCTGCTTATAGTTAAAGCCATCTTGTGACCTGACCTTCCTGGATTGGCACCGTAATTCATCATTGATTCCATAATCTTATCATAAACTGCCTTAGGCTTTGGATATGAAGTAGCAGCATTGTCAAAATAAACCATAAAATCACTCCAAACTCGAATTGAAAATTAACTGATATTAATATATGAAAATAATCCTCTTATAACAATCATACTATGCTGAAAATTGTAATAAGTTACATAACAATTATACTACCATTTTATTTAATAATATAGATAGTATATTATTTTATTTTTTTATTTTAATAAAGAAAAAAAGAGAAGGCAATCCTTCTCTTAACGCAACCTTTCATACACAACCTTCAAAAGCTCATCTCTAAGTTTTTTACCTTCATTTAGCATATTTTCAACTTTTTGACTTGTTTTGTCTTTAAACTCTTGGTCCTTTATGCTGTTTAGATTAATTATAACATTGAATAGTGCACCTTCTAATCCTGCATAAGCTAATAAAGTCCCAACTCCTACATCAGTAATAGCATTAACATTCCCGTATTCTGCAAATACATCTTGTAATTCCAATACTCTTAAGCATTTTTCAGCACATCTTAATGGAACTTCCAAGGCTACTTTATATCCATCCTGAATTGCCTTGCTTCTAATTGCCTTTTGTTCCTCTGTTTCCTTTGGAAGCTTCAAAGCTTCCATTACCTTATCAAAAGCCTTGGTATCTTCATCTACTATGTTTTTCAAATCCTCCATTAAACTTTCAATTTCCTTGGCATTGTCGCTAATCTTTCTTTTAATCTCATCAGGCAATTCTTCATAAGCCTTTTTGCCCACAGTTAAATTCTTTACCATGCTAGTTAAAGCTGCACCTAGACTTCCTACTAAAGCAGAAACACTTCCCCCACCAGGTGTTGGATCTCCGCTGGCAACATTTTTTATGTATTCCTCTAAGCTCTTTTTGATAAACACTAATACCCACCTCCTAGGGTTATTTTACAATAAAAAAGGCTTATAAAGAAGAATTTTTTTAAATGTAAAATCTACTTTCTATTTTTCTACAAGAAAAATTTTCTATTCGCTACATAATAGTTTTAAAGGAATTAATATTAGAATTATGATTTATTATAGCAAATATGAATAACCAAAAAATTCTACAATCCTAATTTATCCCCCATAAAATCAAGAAAAGGAAACTTGCTGTTTCCTTTCCCAAATTTAATCTATTCATTTTTCCTAGCAAAATTGTTATCATAATCTTTTAATATTTCAACAGCTTGTGATGACAGTATTATTAATCCTATTAAGTTAGGTATTACCATGAGTCCATTAAACATGTCTGCTAAATCCCAAACTAGTCCAACCTTTAGAAAAGAACCTAATACTATAAATCCTAAAACTATCCATCTATAAATTGGAACTGCCTTAACTCCAAATAAGTACTTAATATTTGCTTCACCAAAGAAGTACCATCCTATAATAGTAGTAAATGCAAAGAAGAATAAGCTAATACCAATAAACTTTAATCCAAAATTACCAAGACCTAATCTAAAGGCTTCTTGTGTCATTTCAATACCTGTAAGCCCTAACTTATCTGCTCCTGTAACTAGGTTTATCAATGCAGTAGCAGAACAAATAACTAATGTATCAATTACAACTCCAACCATTGCTGCCATTCCTTGTTGAGCTGGATGATCAACCTTCGCTACAGCGTGTGCATGAGGAGTTGAACCCATTCCCGCTTCATTGGAGAATAATCCTCTAGCTATACCATACCTAGCAGCTTCTTTCATTGTAACACCTAAAGCTCCTCCTGCAGCTGCTTTAAAAGTAAAGGCTCCTTCAAAAATACTCTTAAATGCAGGAATAATACTTGAACCATTTTTAATTATTATAATAATACTTCCTATAATATATAATAATGCCATGAATGGTACTACTAATTCTGTAAAAGACGCAATTCTTTTCATACCGCCAACTAATATTAAACCAGCAATTATGGCAACTATGATTCCAACAACTATCTTATTTATTCCAAATGCTGTATTTATTGCAGTGGATATTGAGTTTGATTGAACCATGTTCCCTACAAATCCTAATGCTATAATTATTAAAACTGCGAAAATTCCGGCTAAAAACTTACTTCTAACTCCCTTAGATAAATAATAAGCAGGTCCTCCTGTCACCTCATCTCCTACTCTGTCAGCATATTTTTGAGCTAATACAGCTTCACCAAAATTAGTAGCCATACCAAATATTGCAGATATCCACATCCAAAAAACTGCTCCAGGACCACCTGATGCTATTGCTGTAGCAACTCCAGCCAAATTACCTGTACCTACTTGAGCAGCAACAGCTGTTGCCAAAGCTTGGAAAGATGTCATACCATTAGCATCAGCCTTTTCACCTTTTTTGAATATTCCTCCAAATACTTGTTTAAACCCTCCACCAATTTTACTTATTTGTGGAACTCCCAATCGGATAGTATAAAAAATTCCTGTACCTAATAATGCATAAATTAGGAATTTGTCCCACAAAAATCCGTTGACTGCACTGACTAGCTTTTCCATTTGGTGACCTCCTTATTTTTGATTTTTTTAATCGTTAGTTAATTAACAAACTTATCTTTATTTTATATTTCTTTTCAATTTTTGTAAATATCTTTTTTAACATAAAATTTAAATTTTGTAATTTTTAGATTCTTTTCAGATGATGTATAAAAATGGGCATAAAAAAACCAACCTTATCTTGGTTGGTTAAACCGATAATATTCCTGACATGACTATCTTGGCTCTTCCGCCAACTTTTACCTTATATTCACCATCTACTTCTTCTATTTTGCAGTAAATTGTACTTGGCCTATTCATTAATTCGCCTTGATAAGAAATCAACTCATTTCCTTCAATTAACTTATTCTTCTTTAAATAATATATAAGAGCACCATTTGATGTCCCTGTTGCAGCCTCTTCATCAATTCCCACATTAGGAGCAAAATTTCTAGTATATACGCATTCTGAATTTATCTTTGGTAAGTAAAAAGCATGGACTCCTATTACATTTAATTCTTTTGAAAGATTCAAGAGCTTTTCTTTATTTATTTTAATGTTGTCCAACGCTTCCTTATTTTTTACAGGCAAAATTATATCTGGAACTCCTGTAGAAACAATTTCAGGATATACATTATCCCCTTGAATACCTATATCGCTTATGCTAATTCCCATTGCTTCTGCAAGGCCATCTAATTCCTTTATTATGCCTAAGGATTTAGGTTTGCCCTGTTCCATATATACTTTGTCAAGTTTACCATTTATATATACTAATTCTACTGGCAACTGGCCTATTTTTGTTTCCTGATATGCCTTTAAAATCCCATTTTCTACGCCTTGAATATATCCCATTTCACCCAGAGCAAAAAACGCTGCAATAGTAGCATGTCCGCATAAATCAATTTCACATACAGGAGTAAAATACCTAACTAAAAATGAGTCTTTGCTAAAAGGAGTTACAAATGCTGTTTCTGATAAATTCATTTCCTCAGCAATGTTTTGCATTATTTCTTCAGCAAGATTCCTTGGGCTTATGACAATGCCCGCAGGATTGCCACCAAAGGCTTTATCCGTAAAGGCATCTACTTGGTAAATATTAATATCCATTAAATCACTCCTTTTAATATGTCGAGTATTCTTTCTAGGTCTTCATTGGTGTAATATTCAATTTCAATTTTACCTTTTTTCTTTCCTTGAACTAAATTAACTTTAGTCCCTAAAATTCTCATTAAATTCTCTTCTATTTCTACTATATATGGGTCTTTTTTGTTATCCTTTTCTTTCCCCTTTGCTTTTTTGCTCGTAATGTTTTCTGCTTCCCTAACATTTAAATCATTATTTATAATCTCTTCAGCTATCTGTAATTGCTTGTTTTCATCTTTAATACTTAACAATGCTTTTCCATGACCTGCAGTTAATTTGCCAGCTGTAATATATTCAATTACTTTTTCTGGTAAGTTAAGGAGCCTAACGGTATTGGCTATATATGACCTTGACTTGCCCAATTCCTTTGCTAGTTCTTCTTGTGTTAAATTATATTCTTCCATGAGTCTTTTATATGCTAAAGCTTCTTCTATTGGATTTAAATCTTCCCTCTGAATATTTTCAATTAAAGCGTATTTTGATGATTCACCATCACCTACATCTTTTACAATGCATGGTATTTCTTTTAAACCAGCTATTTCACATGCCCTCCATCTTCTTTCACCAGCTATTATCTCATACCTTTTATCAACTTTTCTAACTATAATTGGTTGAATAAGTCCATGTACCTTTATAGAATCAGCAAGTTCATTAAGTGCGCTTTCATCCATGCTTTTTCTTGGCTGGTTCTTATTTGGTGAAATCAAATCAATGCTGATATATTCCACTGTTTCCTTTTCATTTTTTTCATTTAGAATTAAATCATCGGAAATTAAAGCAGACAAGCCTTTACCTAACCCTCTTTTTTTGGGCGCCATAGTATCACTCCTCAACTAATTCTAAAAATTCTTCTGCCAATTCCATATAAGCTTCTGCACCTTTAGACTTACTGTCATAATCCATAATAGATAAGCCATAACTAGGAGCTTCCGCTAATCTAACATTTCTAGGAATAATACTTACATAGACTTTATCCTTAAAAAAGCTCTTTACTTCATCTACTACTTGAATGGATAAGTTTGTCCTACCATCGAACATGCTTAAAACTACACCTTCAATTTCTAAACCCGGATTTAGGCTTCTCTTCACAAGTTTAATAGTTTCAAAGAGCTGCCCTACGCCTTCCAAGGCATAGTATTCGCATTGAATTGGAATAATCACGCTGTCAGAAGCAACTAATCCAATAACAGAAAGAATCCCTAGAGAAGGTGGACAGTCAATAAAAATAAAATCAAAATCATCTCTAATCAATTCTAATTTATCCTTAAGAATTTTTTCCCATTTTCCTTCCCTAGCCAATTCAATTTCTAGTCCAGCTAATTCATTATTTGATGGTATCATCTTCACATTTTCAGCAGTGGTGTCCTTAATAGACTCATTAATATCAGCATTTCTAGCCAATACATCATAAATTATTGGCTTTGCATTATCCTTATCTATTCCTAATCCAGATGTTGAATTCCCTTGAGGATCTATATCAACTAATAGTATTTTTTTGCCTAATTTCCCAAGTCCTGCACTTAGATTAATGGCTGTAGTAGTCTTACCTACTCCTCCCTTTTGATTGAAGATGGATATTATCTTGCCCAAATTACCACCACCTTAAATAGCTTAGATTATACTAAGCTATAAAAAATAAATTCTATATAATATAATAACATATATTTTTACCTTTTTGTAATACTTTAAATTTTGTAATTATTATTTAATGAAAATGTAAATGTTCCACGTGAAACATTTTTTGAATTGATTTTGTAAAACAAGTATAATATTTCATTATTTCTTAAAAAACAAATATAAAAATATATTAAAATTCCATTACTGTCTAATAAAAAGGTTTTTGACGATGTAAATGTATGATTCTTTAAAATTATATTTCTTTATATATAAAAAAACTAGAGCTTTTAGCCCTAGTTTTCTTTTCCTTGTCTTAGATATTTCTATTCTCAACTATAAAAAATTATAGATAATAACAAAAATTATATGAAATATTTCTTCTTTTCTTCTTTTATATGTTTTCGTATATATAAATATATTATACACATATAAACTAATCCAATAAAAAATAATAATTGAGCTGCCAATGGCAATGAAGGAAATAACTTTGCTGCAATTATTGAAAGAAATAGTAAAACAAATCCACCATATTTAGCTATAGGTGCCCATTTTCCAAATTGCTTCTCATAAGCTTTTTCTACTATCATACCATTTCGGACATCAGTCTGATAACCTTCTTTAGTAAATGATACCCACAAACCTTTAATAATAAGATAAGCCCAAAATAGGACATACAATAATGAAATTTTTTCACCATGTAAAAAATCTCTTAATTCATAGATAAAACATCCACCACCAATTAAAATAGTAACTATTAAGGTCTTCCAGCTATATACTTTCATTTAATCACCTTTATGAATTCAAAAAATATCTAATAAATCATTTTAGAATAAAAAATACATCTGCTTAAATTCATCTATTTCATTGCAGAAAAAATTCTTTAATTTACATTATGTACTTATATTGCACTATATTTTATGAGAAAATTTATACAATTTTTTAACATAAATTTTAGAATACTAATAAGGACTTAATTCCTTATAGGTAGCATCTAAACTCTTCTACTTGTTCAAATTCTTTGACTAGTTCATCAGTTTCAATTCCTTATAGGTAGCATCTAAACTTATAGTTGGAGTAAAATACATGACCTCATATTTACATGTTTCAATTCCTTATAGGTAGCATCTAAACTTCTGACCACTTCTTGATATAGGATTGTCTACTTCTGTTTCAATTCCTTATAGGTAGCATCTAAACATTTATATTATTAAAGGAATATTAGAAGTTTATGAGTTTCAATTCCTTATAGGTAGCATCTAAACTTCTACTCACCCCAATCCAATTTATAAAACTCATATGTTTCAATTCCTTATAGGTAGCATCTAAACGGTCACTTTTTGAATATGAAGTAAAGCACAGAAAAAGTTTCAATTCCTTATAGGTAGCATCTAAACTTTTCAGTATAAGTTAGTCCATTTAGGTACAGAAGCAAGGTTTCAATTCCTTATAGGTAGCATCTAAACTTTCCCCTGTGCATAATTAAGATACCAAACATCCCCGTTTCAATTCCTTATAGGTAGCATCTAAACGATAAAATTTTCAATGATTATTTAGAAACTGGTTCTTGTTTCAATTCCTTATAGGTAGCATCTAAACTGACTTCCATGGTGTTAGAGCACCAATATGGATTGAGTTTCAATTCCTTATAGGTAGCATCTAAACTATTCTCATATTTTCGTTTGGTCGCCCATCCACCTGGTTTCAATTCCTTATAGGTAGCATCTAAACCATTTTGGGAGAGTGGTGGTGGCTACACAAATACAGGGTTTCAATTCCTTATAGGTAGCATCTAAACTTTAAAAAAATCGTAAATAAATTCAAGTTTCTAATGTTTCAATTCCTTATAGGTAGCATCTAAACTAGACAATATAAAAACTCTTAAAAAAGGTATGAAGAGTTTCAATTCCTTATAGGTAGCATCTAAACATGCATCGAATGTAACTACATAAAAGAAACCCTTGAGTTTCAATTCCTTATAGGTAGCATCTAAACGGAAGAAATGAGTTAGGTGTACTTCAAAGAGATAGAAGTTTCAATTCCTTATAGGTAGCATCTAAACTCTATACAGCACTATTAGCAGCACAAGAAGGCTTGCGTTTCAATTCCTTATAGGTAGCATCTAAACTCTCGGTCAACTCGTCTATCTCTCTACTCATTTTCTCGTTTCAATTCCTTATAGGTAGCATCTAAACTAAGTTGATATATTTGATACACCTAAAAGGAGGTGGGTAGTTTCAATTCCTTATAGGTAGCATCTAAACAGGAGGAGTAAAAATGTTAGTTAAAACAATTACTTTGTTTCAATTCCTTATAGGTAGCATCTAAACTGTCAAAGGAAATGAAAGATAGAACAATACATGCAAGTTTCAATTCCTTATAGGTAGCATCTAAACTTTTTTAAGTCAATTAACCAATTCGCTGTGGTACCACGTTTCAATTCCTTATAGGTAGCATCTAAACCCGTAGACATGACATAATTACTTACTTTTAATTTTATCAATAATATAGAAATTTCTCAATATTTTTTATCAAATCTTAGAATTTACAATTTTTATTTGTCGTCGATCTCCAGTAGTTTTTGCATTATTATAGATCGACGACAAATAATTTTTATACTTTTATTTTTTCTGCTTTTAGCTATTACTTCTAGATAAAAATTGTTATTATGTTTATATTAAACCACTAAATTTCATAGTTAAATCTAAAGTATGGACATTCTGTTTTTAAACATTCACTATTTCTTTTATTGAAATTGCAAATTGGATGATAATTTTCATAATCAAATAATTTTACATTAAAATGTTTCTCTGTAAATTTTGCAGCTTCTATAATGGCAGTAAATGAATCCCTTTTACAGCATCTAGGTCCGCCATATTTTGCAATTTCCAGTAAAGCAGTTCCTGTCATTTGGTTAGAAAGTCTCCATGGTTCTTTGCTTAATGGACTTGACCCTGAAATAATGCTTACATACACTCCTGCACCTACTGCTGCCCCACAGCTTCCATAAAAACCACAAAATCCGCCTTTTATATCTTTTGCTCTAATTTTAGCCACAGCTAGTTTCCTTATTTTTTCATCATTCTTGTTTAATATGTTATAATACGAAGTCAATAATACCGCTGGTACAAGAAAATGATGCTCAGGCCCATGCATATTAATTGAAGGACTTTTCATAAGTTCTATAGCCATCTCTAGTGGATTTGTCTTATCCGTTGACCTGCAATAATTTTCAATTAATGAAACTGCATCTAATGAATGGCATTCGTCACAGACAAAGTGTCCATCTAAACAAGTTACATTTGATTTAAACTTATTATGGCAATACACACATTCTACTTCCTTATAATCATCATAATATATAAGTTCCTTTCCACATACCATGCAGTTATTCCTATGTTTTTTCAAATTTTCCATTTTTTCACCTTCCAAAAGAATTTCTGCTTAAATCAATCTAATTTTTAAAATTCATTTAAATCCTTAGACACATTGTAACCAAAATAATATAGCAACATCATTATAAAAAAAGAAATCAAGCTATTTATCATACTATAAGAAGTATATTTTATAAAAATATATAAAATATTTTCTATCCAATCACTAACCCTTCCAATAGGCAAATAATAATATGTTGGTAATATTCCAATGAAATTCATAAAATACCTTCCTACTAATCCTATTTGTATTACTATTAGAATAATACTGAGGATTCCAAAGCTATTGCCTATTAATATTGATTCCTTTATAGATTCAGTATAATAATAAGATTTGTATCCTACAAAAAACCAATAAATACAAAATAGAAAACTTAAAATGGATAATTCCATGCCAACAAAACCTAATCTAATAATAAAACTAAAAAACACTGATATAATAAGTGGGGATATTGAAAAAAATAACAGCTTTATTTTTTTCTTGTTCATAACTTCCTCCTAAAATAATTTTATCATATAAAACTTCATTAAAATCTATTTCTGCCAAATTAAAAAATACCTCCAGAAAAGCTTTCTTTTTATTTTAGCATTTGGCAAGTATTTATTTGCTAAGGCCTTTATTTCACCTAAAGTCATGTATTTATCATTTTTCCCATGCCTCTCCCACACTTCTTTGGCTTGAGGTTCATCCTTGTTAATCCTTCCATTTCTCAGCAAATTCATTATTATGTTTGGAATAAATGCACTCCCCCATATTAAATAATCGGAAATAGAACTAGCTTTTACTAAATCTAATATTATGAGTTTTCCCCCATTTTTAAGTTTATCCTTAGCAAAACATAAAAGCCAATCATAGGGCAAATGATGTGCAGTAGCAGAAGTTACAATGGCATCAAGGCTATTATCTTCAAATCTCATATTAAGAATGTTATCACATATATATTCAATATTATTACTTGGATTTAATGTTTTTGCCTTTTCAATCATTTTTTCTGCAATGTCAACTGCTATGACTTTTTTTGCCTTTTTTGACAGCAAAAAAGACAATTCACCTTTTCCACATCCAATATCAAGGCAAGTATCTATATCATCAGGAATCATTTTTATTATCTCTTTATAATAACAATTATTATGGTTCCACTTTGGTTCTTCCAACTCAGCTATCTCATTAAAATCTCTTCTTACAACATCATAATCCTCCATCAAATATCACCTCAGGATTTAATTATTTTTTCCATACCATGATATGATTTCTTCTACTTTATCTAAAGGCAAAACAGTAGCAAATCGATTGTTCCAAATTTTGTGGTTAAATAATTCGTATATCTTTTCAGCTGATAATATATCATTGCCAAAAGTTGTATTTGTACCCTCTGGGATAATTACATTGAATCCATGTTCAAAGGCGCTTTTACATGTTGCATCTATGCAATATTCAGTTTGTAAACCCATAAGAATAACTGTATTTATTCCTTTAGTTTTTAAATACTCTTTAAGGCCAGTTTCATAAAATGAGCTGTTATATTTTTTATTGAAAACTTTCTCTCCATTTTCAGGAGCAATTTCATAATATATATCCCAGTCATCTGTATAAGATTCCAAACCTGCAACATCTACATCTTGACGTACATATATAACTTCTACATTGTTTTTCCTTGCTGTATCAATTAGCCTTTTAATATTTTCAATGAAGTTTTGCTTATTATATGGATTCCTTCTAATTAATGCAGTCTGAACATCTACAACCAGCAAAGCAAATTTATACATATTAACAACCCCATTCAATATAAAATTATAATCTTTGATAAAAAATAAAATTGTTAATTCCATTATTATATAATTCTTGTATTCTTTAAATAATTTGTTATAAAAAACTTACCACTTATAGCTGCAAACTTATTCCAATTAAGCTCTTTTTCAGCCTATGCTTTTTTAATTTATTAATAGCATTATAATATTTATTTATAATTTAAGCAAAATCAAAATTAATTATATTGTTCCTAAAAGCTAAAAAAGTGCAAAGCCTTCATCAAAAGAAATATATTTAATATATCAATATAATTATTAGAAACTGGCTTAAGAAATGCTTTACATAAACATAAATGAAATGTTACATGGTAAACCAATTGCTTTATTATTGATTGAATATCATATCCCAAAAATTTATACTCCAAAAAAGTCCAAACAAGTTAAATCTTTTTAAAGTAAAATGAAGCATAGCATTTGGGAACAATAATAATTAAACAGCATAAAAAATTATGAAGACTCAATAAAATCATATCATCTGTAAAGTATACACATACTGCAAATAAAAAGAAGCAGAATATAATTTCTTCTGTAATTCCTACAATAATCCTCAGTTACTTATTAAAATGAAGATAAAATTGGCTATTTTCTTCAGCTTTTTCAAGTAAATTAAATCCAATACTTTCACACATTTCTTCAAAGTACTGGCTGTTTTGAAAGCCATTTTGTTTATAAATCCCATAAGTAGTATTTATATCTACACCATTTGCATTTATATTCAGTTCAACTATAAATGGGTTTGCTTCATTTATATCTGCATCCCAAATACCCACCATCTTTCAATACTCTATAGGCTTCCTCTAAAGCCTTTCTATGCTTTTCATTTTCAATATACATCAGTGTATAAAAGAAAGTGACATTATCAAAGGTTGAGTCACTGAATTTAAGGTCACAGGCATCCATTAAAAGCTTGGTAAATCCCTCTGGAGCTTCATCTAATTCTTCCTGCCTATTATCTATGGCGGTAACTTGTGTCTTATAACTTCTTCCAATTATTCCCTCTCCGCCACCGCCTATATCAAGAATTGTCCCTTTTATATTTTTACTTAAAATTATCCTATTCATTTGAATACCCCCTGAATACTCGAGACATTATATCTTTAATTAGCTAATCAATCTTATAGCCTCTTAATATAAATAGGCTCTTGATTTTTATATCCTTTTTCATCAGTTTTCATATATCCGCACTTAATCCAGAATTTTTCATTGTCTGAAGTCAAATATATTTCTTTAACATTCATACTTTTTAAAATTTCTTCAGCATGTGATACAAGCAACTTCCCAAATCCTTTTTTCCTACAATCATGTTCAATAAATATTTCTCTAATAAACCCAAAACCTATTTTCTGACACCAGTCGCTTTCAGGAGAATCTATTTGGTATATAATAAATCCTTTTGGATTACCATCTATTATAAGTAAGTCAAAGAAAATAACTCGTTTCTTTGCACTTTCAACTATATCTGAACATACTTCTTCGATTTGTGAATATTCAATTTCCATCTCTAAATCATATAAAAAGTATGAATAAAACATATCTACAAATTGCTTATATTCAAAATCTTCGTAAGGCTGAATTTTTATATCCTCAGTTATCATAATTACCTCCAGTGTTAGATTAATAAAAACTTTACTCAATCAATTTTTATCTATCTTTTATAAATATTAAATGAAATATATTTATTAAATTAAGGGTAATGCCTATCCCCAATGACATAAATACAATAAACATTCCTACAATAGAAAGGGCATCACAAACATCTGGGGAAACAGCATTAGCCAGTAACTTAATTCCTATATACACCAATCCTGCTAATATAAAAGGTAAAATTAAAATGGCATATTTAATTTTCTTGTTTTTAATATTCCTTATAAGTAAAATATTCAATAATACCATCGACAATATGCCAATAAATAATAAATATTTAACCATATTTTAATAACTCCTATATTCTTATTAAACAACAAAAGTAACTTTTATATCCTGTTAACAAAAAATAAAAAAATAAATTCATGATAGTTTTATTCTCGAAAATAAAAGATTTTCAATAAAACTATATTTATGGCTGTTTAATTCACGGAATTGGCAAACTGTAATACTCCTTCAAAAAATTAGGCAATAAAATTAGCTATTTATTGCCAGAAAAATAATCCTTATAAAATTCATTAAACTTTCCAATATCCAATTTAAATGTAAGGGCATCATATAATTTCCCTTTAACCATATGATAATTTTTTTTGCGGTCACATTCTACAAAACCTACCTTGTTCATCAGCCCAATTACTCTTGTATTTCCTGACCAGGTTTGCGTATAAATTTCTTCGAAACCCTTGTCCAAAAGATACCTAATAAATAAACACCATGCTTCAGTTGCATATCCTTTCCTTCTGGCATCTAAGTCAGGAATATCGATACCAATGGCTAACTTACCGTTATTGGCTGTATAACAGTAATTATCATCTATAAAATAAGAATTAACCCATCCAATATGTTTCATAGTTCTGTTGTTAATGCAAATCTGGAATCCATACCTTATTTCATTAGGATTTTTGGGCTTAGATAACTTTTTATTCATCAAATTACGGTATTCTTCTGGATCAAAAGGTTCTCCATTCTCCAACTCCCATGGTGCATCCCAGTCAAGCCATTCAGTTTCTACTGTTTCCCACCTAATTCTATCTTCTATATCCTTTTTTATTGGATCCCTTAAAATTACTCTTTGCCCAATAATTTTCACTCCTTATCTCCTCCTTAGTAATAATCCTTAGTAATATAATTTCAGCTTTTTATCTATATAGATAATCTATTCTAAATCAGAATAATTGCTACTAAGATTTATTTCTTCTAACTGAATTATTAAAAGTTTTTCTTTTATTCATATAAAATAAAACATATCAATTATATAGAATTCTACCGACTTTCTTATATCCTTACAATAATGGCATTTATATCTTCAATATTAATTATAACAAATTAATTTAAAAGGTTTTCCAAAAATAATTATCCTATTCCCAATACATTACAACAATACATAATAAGATTTTAGCTCTTATATGTAATCCAATCTAATTAATCCTTTGAATTTTTATCAATATAAATATTTAGAGCATGTAATGCCTTAAATGCTACAAATATAACAGCCATATATGTCAAGACTGCCATTATGTATTTTATTACACCTAAAACAATATTGAAAATCGTAAAAGCAGCTATAACAATACCTCCATATAAATGCAGTTATCTGTTTTAATGGATTTTATATACATAATATCACACAAACTACCACATGTTAATTAAAACACTGCATATCATAAAAAGATTGAAATATTATATATCTTAATGAAAACTATAAAACATATAGGTAAAATTTGAAATGATAAAAATCTAAAAAATGTTTCACGTGAAACTTATCTTTTTGTTTAAAAAATAATGGCCTTGTAATAAAGGCCTTTTAAATTTTTTCATTATTTTTAATTTCCCTTTCAATAATAATTTCAAAACTTTCTGGTCTCCCATAACTATTATAATCATAAGTCAAAACCTGTACCAATTGCCATCCTTATTTTGCATATTCTTATATAATCTGCTGGTGGTTGCTTACAGAGAAAAATCTCTCAGATTTGCTTCAATAAACTTATATCCGTACATGATTTCCTCATTTATATTTTATTCAGGAGAAGAAATTGATTCCAGTATTTCATTAGCTTTTTCAAAAAAAGATTCTTCTACTAAAATATCAGTGCCAAATATGGAACTTCCTGCTATTATCCTCATATATCCGCCAGTTCCATTATCCTTCAATATATAAGGTATATTGTTTTCCTTTAATAAATTAGTAATTAATTCAAGGTCAAAATTATTGTCTACTGTTTTAAGAACAACTAACTTGATATCTTTTTCATTTATATTTTTATCATCAAACATACTATCACCTCCAGGATTATTTAAATTCTTACCCATATTCAGTATAAATAATACAGGTTTTGTAAATATATATAAATCTTCCGTTTTTTAATTATGCTTTTTAAACATAATTAAATATACAATGCAAAAAATAAAAATAACGCTTTTCTGTATTTAAAGTTTAATTATTTCATGGAATAATAAACAATTTTAAATGAATATAATCTAATAAAAATATTATCTCGCCTAAGGAGCGATTATATGAAAAAACTTTTAAACGATATTCATAAACTATTTAATGCAACCATAATAACTATATTATTAACTATAGCTATCATAAATAACCTGTATCCTGAAGCAATTAATGTTTCAAGTGATTTAAATAAAGCAGTATTTTCAAAAGGAAATATAAATCAAAAGATTATAGCCCTAAGTTTTGACGATGGACCACATCCAAAATATACAGTTGAAATATTGGATATACTAAAAGAATACAACATTAAAGCTACATTTTTTGTTTTAGGAATCCATGCAGAAAAATATCCAGAAATAATAAAAAGACAAGTAGAAGAAGGGCATGAAATTGGAAACCATTCCTATTCACATATAGATATGAGAAAAGCTACAAAAAAACAGATAAGAGATGAATTTGAAAAAACCCAAGAAATAATATATTCCATTGCCAATATAAAACCTAAATTATTTAGACCACCCTATGGAAATTATAATAATGATGTCCTTAAAATAATGAGTTCTGATGATGTTCAAGTAGTTTTATGGACCTTTTATCAAGATTCAAAAGATTGGAGCAATCCAGGAGTAGATACCATTGTAAATACAACATTATCAAAAATTCAAAATGGAGACATTATACTCTTTCACGATTATGTATATAAAGAAGAAAGCCATACAGTGGAAGCATTGAAAATAATAATACCAAAACTGCTGGAAAAGGGATATAAATTCGTAACAATTTCTGAACTACTTAATATTTCCCGGGAAATAAATAGAGGAAGTCTTTAATTTTTCAACTTCCTCTAAATCTTAGGTATTTTAACTACTACCTCAACATATTCTCCTTTATCTATTTCTTTATATTCTGCATTTAAACCAGATTCTTTAATAGCAGAATAAGCTTTCTTTAAAGTGTTTAAATAAATCCTTATGTTTATTAAACTCTTTATTTGCTGTTTTCCCTTCTTTTCATCTACTTTAGTTAAATCATCTAATATTCCGTCTACAAGTTCTTCTGTCTTTTTAACATTTAAATCGTTTTTAATTATCTTTTCTAAAACCTTTCTTCTTAAATCATCATCTGTTAACTTTAACAATGCTCGTCCATGTCTTTCAGTTAAATTATGATTAATCAAATCTCTTTTTATATCTTCTGGAAGTTTTAAAAGCCTTAATTTATTGGCAATAGTAGATTGGCTCTTGCCTAATTTCTCCGCAATTTCCTGTTGCGTAAAACCATGGTCAACAATAAGGCTGTTGTACCCTTCAGCTTCTTCTATAAAATTTAAATCTTCTCTCTGTAAATTTTCCATTAAAGCCAAAAGTGCTGAATCTCTATCTTTATATTCTACTATTATAGCAGGTATTTTATCTAACTTTGCCATTTGGGAAGCCCTTAATCTTCTTTCACCAGCTATCAATTCATATGAATTCTCACTGATTTTTCTAACACTAATTGGCTGAATAACACCATAGGCCTTAATAGACTGACTTAGCTCTTCCAATGACTTCAAATCGAAATTCCTTCTGGGCTGATATGGATTTGGCTTAATAGCATCAACTGGAATATACTTTATCTCCTGGTGAACATTCTTCATATTCATCCCTCTCCCATATGTGTTTTTTATATTATTCAATATTTACTTCAATATTTCCTGCCTTATTGCCCAAGTTTTTTCCTACAAATTCTACTAATTTACAATGGATTTTTCTTTGGTTTTCCACCAGCTCTTGGATATTTTGTCGGAGTTTCTTTAATTTTTTCGACAATTATCAAAGTATGAATGATATCCGATTGTGGCAGCCTTAAAGATTTTACTTCAACTACTTTACCCCCTAGGATTTCTATTCCTCTTTTTGCGTCTTTTAATTCTTCTTCAACATCTGGCCCTTTCATTGAGATAAAGTATCCACCAACTTTTACAAAAGGAATACAGTATTCGCTTAAGGTATTTAAAGTAGCCACTGCCCTTGAAATGGAAATATCATACTGTTCACGGAATTCAACTTTTCTCCCCAATTCTTCTGCTCTTCCGTGTACTGCTTCAATATCGTTAAATCCTAGAGATTTTATAACTTCATTTAGGAATACAATTCTCTTATTTAAACTGTCAAGCAATGTTACATTAAGCTTTTCATTATAAATCTTAAGGGGAATGCCAGGAAAACCTCCTCCGGTCCCTATGTCTATTACTTTAACATTACCTTCAAACAACTTAGTAGTTACTGGAGTTAAGCTGTCCAAAAAATGCTTTATATCTATTTCATCTTCATCAGTTATTGCAGTAATATTTATCCTTTCATTCCATTCAATTAATAGGCTCTTATACTTTATAAATTTACTAATTTGCTCCTGATTTAATGTTATGTCAAGATCTCTTAACCCTTTCAGTAAGGTATCAACATTACCCATTAATCTCTTTCCTTTCTTCTTCTTTGTTCCAAATATATTAACAATACATTAATATCTGCAGGAGATACTCCGGAAATTCTTGAAGCTTGCCCAATTGAATCAGGTTTTATTTCACTTAGTTTTTGCTTTGCTTCGTTACTTAATCCCCTTATTTCATAATAATTTATGTTTGGGTCCAACTTCTTGCTTTCTAACTTCTTAAATTGTTCAATTTGAGCCATTTGTTTCTTTATATAGCCTTCATATTTGATTTCAGTTTCAATTGTTAGCTTAAATTCCCTCAATAATTCTGGCCTATTTGGATCAAGAGGTTTCAATGAATCATAGCTTAATTCTGGCCTTTTAATCAAGTCATAAAGGCTTATTGGATTTCTTATAGGTGCACTGTTTAAGCTTTCCAGAATTTCGTTAACTTCCTTAGTTGGTTTAATTTGAACATTTTTTAATCTTTCAAGTTCACCTTCTATGGCCTTTTTCTTTTCCATAGTCTTTCTGTATCTTTCTTCAGTTACCAGTCCAATCTTGTAGCCTTTTTCAGTTAGCCTTAAATCTGCATTGTCTTGCCTCAATGTTAATCTATATTCAACCCTTGAAGTCATCATTCTATATGGTTCATTTGTCTTTTTAGTTACCAAATCATCAATCAATACACCTATATATGCTTCTGACCTATCTAGTACAAATGGTTCTTCTCCTTTAATATTCAATGCTGCATTTATTCCTGCTATCAATCCTTGTGCAGCTGCTTCTTCATAACCAGAAGAACCGTTTATTTGGCCTGCAAAGAACAGATTCTTGATTTCCTTATGTTCTAGAGTCCTTTTTAGGGTAGTAGCATCAATTGCATCGTATTCAATAGCATAGGCAGACCTCATGATTTGTACATTTTCAAGGCCTATAATATGCTTATACATTTCAGCTTGAACTTCCTCTGGCAAAGTAGTACTTACACCTTGAACATACATTTCCTTGGTATCTAATCCTTCTGGTTCTATGAATACTTGATGCTTATCTTTATCTGAAAATCTTACAACTTTATCTTCAATAGATGGACAATATCTAGGCCCTACGCCTTCTATTTCACCTGTATACATAGGTGAACGGTGTAGGTTCTTCCTTATGATTTCATGCATTTCTTCAGTAGTATAAGTTAAATAACATGGCACTTGCTCTATATCAAATTTCTTTCCCATGTTCATAAATGAAAATGGGATTATTTCTTCATCACCAGGTTGAATTTCCATCTTTGAAAAGTCAATACTGTCCCTATGAACTCTGGCAGGTGTTCCTGTTTTTAACCTTCTAAGCTTAATTCCTTTATCCTTTAATGATTGTGATAACAATATAGAAGGAAACATTCCGCTTGGCCCGGATTCATAATTTACTTCTCCAATGAAAACTCTTCCTCCAAGATAAGTACCTGTTGCCAATATAACTGCCTTGCAATCATAAACTGCCCCGGTCCTGGTTACAACGCCCTTAACTTCATTGTTTTCAATTATTATATCTATTGCTTCTGCTTGCCTTAATGTTAGATTTGGTTGATTTTCCAAAACCTTCTTCATTTCAGTTTGGTACTTTTTCTTATCAGCTTGTACCCTTAATGAATGAACTGCAGGGCCTTTTGAAGTATTTAACATCCTTGATTGTATAAAAGACCTATCTATATTTAAAGCCATTTCTCCACCAAGGGCATCAATTTCCCTTACCAAATGGCCTTTACCTGTTCCACCAATATTTGGATTACATGCCATCAGTGCAATGGAATCAAGATTCATAGTCATAATCATGGTTTTTACTCCCAGCCTTGCACTGGCCAATGCAGCTTCAACGCCTGCATGTCCCGCACCTATAACTATGACATCATATTCACCAGCTTTGTACTTTGGAACTTCTCTCATAATATCACCTTTCTAAACATAAACCTAAATCAAACCAAGTAATTGTGAATTGTGCATTGCGAATTGTAAATTGTCATTATTTTCCAATACAGAATTCAGAGAAAATCTTATCTAAAATATCTTCATCTATTGTATCACCGGAAATCTCACCTAAGTTATCCCAACAGCTTCTTAAATAAACTTCTATGCAGTCTATTGGAACATGGCTTCTAATATCATTTAATGCGCTGTTAATGTTTTCAAGTGCAATTTCCAATAGATTTTTATGTCTTACATTTGTAATGATAACATCAGAATGGATTTCCACTTCTCCACTATAAAACATGTCTTTTATACTCTTTTCAAGTTCGTCTATACCTATTCCAGAAGCAATAGATGTTTCGATTATCTTTTTATCTCCAACTAAGGATTGTAAATGTTGCTTATCAAATTTATTAGGCAAATCTATCTTATTTAAAAGCACGATTGCTTTTTTATTCTTTATAATATCTATTATTTGATAGTCTTCATCAGACAATTCCCTCGATGCATCAAATACTCCAATGACCAAATCTGCTCTCTCAACTGATTCTTTAGCCCTGTCAACACCTATTTTTTCAACTATGTCTTCGGTCTTTCTGATTCCAGCAGTATCTATTATCTTTAGAGGTATTCCATCTATATTTACATATTCTTCTATTATATCCCTTGTTGTTCCGGGTATATCTGTCACTATGGCACGGTTTTCCCTCAATATTGCATTCAACAATGAAGATTTCCCAACATTTGGCTTGCCCAGAATAACTGTACTTAATCCATCCCTTAAAATCCTACCTCTATCAGCAGTTTCCAATAGTTTTTCAATCTTTTCCTTAACTTTTAAAGCATTGGATTCTAAATCTTCATAGGTAACATCTTCTATATCCTCATCAGGAAAATCTATGGATACTTCCACATGGGCTATCATATCCAATAGGATATCTCTTATTTCCTTAACCTTTGATGAAACAGAGCCCTCCAGCTGATTTAAAGAAGCTTCAAAGCTTTTATCTGTTTTAGCCCTGATTAAATCAATTACTGCTTCTGCTTGAGAAAGGTCAAGCCTTCCATTTAAAAAGGCCCTTTTTGTAAACTCACCGGGTTCAGCAAGCCTAGCACCATTTTTTAAAACTAAGTCTAAAACCTTTTTAACGGAAATAATTCCACCATGACAATAGATTTCAACCATATCCTCTCGAGTGTAGGTATGAGGGGCTTTCATATATGATATTAAAACTTCATCTATTATCTTGTTGTTTTCCCTATCTATAATATGGCCATAAATAAGCCTCTTACTATGGCTCTCATTTAATTCCTTTACCTTATTTCCTTTAAATATCTTATTTGCAATTTCTAAAGACTTCTTTCCACTTATCCTAACTATACCAATTCCAGCTTCGCCAACAGCAGTGGAAATAGCAGCTATAGTCACAATACCACCCCACTAATTTGTAGGTCCAATAAATAGTATACCAAAAAAAATATGTTAATAATAAAATCAAAAATTTCCTTTTTAATTAGAATAACCCAGTAAAATACTGGGTTTTAATTACTTAGCTTGAATAACTACTCTCCTGTAAGGTTCATCACCTTCACTATAAGTAGTTATTCCTTCTACATTTTGTAAAGCAGAATGGATAATTCTTCTTTCATAAGGATTCATTGGTTCTAATTTAATGGACCTTCTATAATGCTTAGCCTTTTCTGCCATCTTATTTGCTAACTTTATTAAAGTTTGTTCTCTTTTTGCTCTATATCCATCTACATCAACTAATACCCTAACATATTTTTTCTTTTTCTTATTTAATACTAGGCTTAGTAGATATTGTACTGAATCAAGTGTATTTCCTCGTTTACCTATTAATATTCCCATATCAGTTGAATTGATGTCTGTTATATTAACCTTTATATAATCTTCTTCTTTCTTCACTACAGGAACTGCTTTAATGTCCATTAACTTTAATAACTTTGAAATGAAGCTTTCAGCAATTTCAACAGGATCATATATTAATGTAACCTTTACAACAGCATCTTTTCCACCAATTAAACCAAACAATCCCTTACTTGGCTCTTCTAAAACATCAACCTTCACATCTTCCTTCTCTGCATTTAACTCTGCCAAAGCTTCATTGACTGCATCATCAATAGTCTTCGCAATCTTAATAACAGACCTCATTTATTATTTCTCCTCCTTAACCTTAGGTAAAGACCTAATGGAAATAAGCTGTTGTATTATTGAGAAAATATTGCTTACTACCCAATATAGTGCTAGACCAGCAGGAAAACTCCTTGCAGCCAGAAAAATAAAAACAGGAAGTACAGTATTCATAATTTTCATGCTTTCACGGGTTTTATCATCTTGAACAGCGTTTAATGTCATAGATTGAATATAGGTTGTAATTCCAGCTAACAAAGGCAATCCCCAAATATATGGATCAGGATTTTCCAAGTTGCTTATCCAAAGAAAAGCTTTATTCATAGTTTGATAAAGGTTCAAATCCTTGAATGCAAATACTGTAGGCTGTTGCATTACTTTAAAAAATGCAAAGATAATAGGAATTTGAATCAATAATATTAAACACCCAGAAGCAGGATTATACTTAGCTTCCCTATATAACTCAAGTGTTTTTGCTTGCATTATTTGAGGGTCGTACTTATATTTCTTTTGAATTTCTTGAAGTTTTGGTTGAAGCTCAGCAATTTTCTTAGAAGCCTTTGATTGATGAATGCTTATTGGCAATAATATTAACTTAAATATTATGGTAGTTATAATAATTGCCATGGCATAAAAAGAAAAATACTTTGGTTCATTACCGATCATGGAAACAGTATCATATACAAATTTTAATAACGAACCTAGTAAATTACCCAAAAAATTAGACATTTGTTAACCTCCTATCATTTAAGCGGATCATATCCTCCAGGATTAAATGGATTACATCTTAATATTCTTCTAACTGTCAAATAAGTTCCCTTAAAGAAGCCATATTTTTTGTAAGCTTGTATAGAATATTCAGAACAAGTAGGATAAAATCTGCAATGCCTTCCAACAAAAACATATCTTGATATGGTTTTCTGATAAATTTTAATTAATAAAATCATCAGTCTAGACATATAATCACTCGTCTTTCAACACATTACTTATTTTTAATATATGAAGCATTGCACTTTCCAATTCTTTATAAGATATATCTACAACATTTTTCTTTGGTACAAATACTAAGTCGTATCCATTCTTTAATCTATGGAATTCTAGTCTACATATTTCTCTCATTCTTCTTTTTACCTTATTTCTCACAACAGATTTCCCAATCTTCTTACTCACTGTAAATCCAACTCTAGTAATACCTATATCATTTTTTCTCACATAGAGGACTAGATTTTTATTTCCATAACTTTTCCCTTCAGTATATACCCTTATAAACTCCATATTACTTCTCAATCTATTTTCTTTTTTCATTAAAGCCCCTCTCCAAAGACTTAAATCAAGTAACAAAAAGACCTCCAGACAGAGGCCTTATGCAGTTAATCTCTTTCTTCCTTTCCTTCTTCTAGCTTTCAATACTTTTCTACCTGATCTTGTGCTCATTCTTTTTCTAAAACCATGTTCTTTGCTTCTTTGTCTTCTTTTTGGTTGATAAGTTCTCTTCAAAAAAAACACCTCCTTCAATGGGAACACTCGTCTATAAGCAATATGGAGTTTTCCACCATAAACATAAATACTACTAATGATTATATTTATTTATAAACAATATGTCAAGAAAATTAAATAATCTAAGGTTGGCATAAAAGTTATTAACAATTTGTTGATTTTGTGGATAAATTATTGAACAGTATTTATTTTTTTGTTATTATAAAAATTAGATGTGGATAATTATAAAAATCTTATTAACAACCATAATTTATTCACACTTTGTGGATAAGTTGTGAATAACTATTGTTTTTTTCTGGGAGTTTACTTAAAATCTAATAGCAAAAGCAATAATTATCCACATTTTTTTTGTCTACAGATTGTTGATATGTAGATAACTCTACACCAATAAGAAACAGACAACATTTTATTAAGAGTTTATCCACAATTTATTTTTATAAACTATCAGCTGCAAAAATTTTAATTTTTTTTATAAACCTGTGGATAATTTTCTGGATAACTTTTTTACATCCGTTTATTTTTCTTCCCATTGGCAATAATTGTTTAATATAAATAGGAGGTAATTATATGTCTTCAGACTTACAAAGTATATGGAATGAGGTCCTAAATTTAATGAAAGTTGAGCTTACTGAAGTTAGTTTCAATACCTGGCTGAAAACCATTGATCCTATTAGCATGTCAAATGATAAGATTATTCTGGCAGCTCCCAATGAATTTACAAAAGGAATATTAGTGGGAAGATATTTAAATTTAATAAAGAATGCAGTTAAACATGTAACTAAAAAAGATTATGATATCCAATTTATAATACCTGGTGAAGAATATTCACTAAACCTTGGACAATCTATAACTCAAGAAACACCAGAAAGCAACCAGCGAGCCCAATTAAACCCAAAATACACTTTCGATACTTTTGTTATAGGAAACAGCAATAGGTTTGCTCATGCTGCTTCTTTAGCAGTTGCTGAAGCTCCTGCACAAGCCTATAACCCCTTATTCATATATGGCGGTGTTGGTTTAGGAAAAACCCATCTTATGCATGCCATTGGACATTATATTCTAAATCAAAACCCATCAGCCAAGGTAGTATATGTTTCCTCTGAGAAATTTACCAACGAGCTTATAAACTCCATAAGAGAATATAGAAATGAAGAGTTTAGAAACAAATACAGAAATGTAGATGTACTCTTAATTGACGATATTCAATTTATAGCTGGAAAAGAAGGAACCCAAGAAGAGTTTTTCCATACTTTCAATGCTTTACATGAGGCAAATAAGCAAATAGTAATCTCAAGTGATAGGCCTCCTAAAGAAATTCCAACATTAGAGGATAGATTAAGGTCAAGGTTTGAATGGGGCCTCATTGCAGATATTCAGCCACCAGATTTAGAAACAAGAATAGCAATATTAAGGAAAAAAGCCAGTGTTGAAAACATAAAAGTTAACGATGATGTTATATTATACATTGCTTCAAAGATAGAATCCAACATTAGAGAACTTGAAGGAGCTCTAATAAGGGTAGTTGCTTATTCTTCCTTAACAAATTCAGAAATTACTGTTGAACTAGCAGAAGAAGCTCTAAAAGATATACTATCATCAAATAAAGTTATAGAAATAACTGTTGATTCAATTAAAGAAGTAGTTGCAAGGAACTTTAAGATAAAGATAGAAGATTTCAATTCAAAGAAAAGAACTAAATCTATTGCTTATCCAAGACAAATAGCAATGTATTTAACTAGAGAATTAACAGATTTGTCTCTCCCAAAGATAGGAGATGAATTTGGAGGAAGAGACCATACTACAGTAATACATGCTTATGATAAAATAACTGCTGATATGAAAAAAAATCCTGATTTAAAGAGAAAAATTGATGAGATGATAAAACAAATAAAAGAAGGTTAAGTTGATTGTGGATATTATTCTATAGATTTAAAAACTTATCCACATGTTATTAAATTTTAAAAATGTGCGATATTTAATCTTAGGATTAGTTATCCACATATCAACATGTACTACTACTGTTACTACTATGTTTTTATATTTCTTTCTATTTCTGTAAGAGGAGGATAAAAATGAAACTTAAAGTAAACCAAAGAGATTTATCAAAACATATAAATATAGCTCAAAAAGGCATATCTTCTAAGGCAACACTTCCAATTTTAGATGGATTACTATTAGATGCAAGTAAAGGTCGATTAAAAATTGTTGGAACTGATTTGGATATTGGAGTAGAGACTTATCTAGATTGTGAAATAGAAAATGAAGGTTCGATAGTTGTTAATTCAAGGATTTTTGGTGATATTGTAAGGAAATTGCCTGATGCCCCAATATACATAGAGGTGGAAAACAATAATATTAATGTTAAATGCGAAAATTCAGAGTTTAATATAATCGGAAGCTCACCAAAAGAATATCCCAGTTTACCTGTATTAATAGGAAAAAATACATTTCAATTGCCAAATGATTTGTTTAAATCTGCCATTAGGCAAACAGTTTTTGCTACATCCCAAGATGATGCTAGGCCATATTTAACAGGAGTGTTGTTAGAATTAAGTGAAAACAGCGTTTCATTTGTTGCACTAGATGGCTATAGGTTGGCTTTGAGAAAGCTGCCTATAAAGACTGATTTAGATGTTAAGATGATTATACCTGGAAGGACATTGAATGAATTAAGCAGGATTATAGAAGATGACGAAAACAATATAACCATTTATGCTACACAAAATCACGTGGTATTTAATATTGGTGATACACTAGTTTATTCAAGGCTTTTAGAAGGTAAGTTTTTCAACTATAAGGAAATCATAAGAAAAGACCACAAAACATCTGCAGTAGTAAATAGAAGGGCATTCCAAGATAGTTTGGAAAGAGCGTCACTTCTTGCTAAAGAAGAAAAGGCAAATCTAATTAAATTAAGTTTAAAGGATGGAAAGATATATATTAAGTCAAATTCTGAAATAGGATATGTCAATGAATTTGTAGATGCTGAAATATCAGGTGATGATATAAATATTGCATTTAACTCAAGATATTTATTAGAAGGAATTAAAGTAATTGATTCAGAAGATATACAATTGAACTTCATGGGCGAGTTGAATCCATGTATAATAAACCCATTGGATGACGAAAACTATACTTACTTAGTTCTTCCAGTTAGACTTGCACATGAAGATTTTTAAGGAGGATGTAAATGAGAGAAGTACCTATAAATACTGAATATATAAAATTAGATCAATTATTGAAGTTAGTAAATGTGTCCCAAACAGGTGGACAGGCAAAAATTATCATAAAAGAAGGTAAGGTTAAAGTTAACGGAGAAGTTGTATATGAAAGAGGGAAAAAATTAAGGAAAAATGATATAGTAGAAGTGGATGGAAATGTGTTCAAGATTGTATAATTTTTCCTTAAGGAGTGTTTTTATTGTATGTAAAAAACATTAGGCTAATAAATTTTAGAAATTACAACAATCTTTTCTTGGATTTAAATAAAAATATCAATATTTTTATAGGAAAAAATGCACAGGGGAAAACTAATCTACTAGAAGCAATTTTCATGTGTGCTGCTGGTAAATCATTTAGGACCAGTAGGGACAGGGAGATTATAAACCTCAATAAGACTCAAGCCTATGTTGGTGCGGAGATTAATATTGGCGAAACTGAGAAGTTCATTGAAATAAAATTGGAAATAGATAAGCCTAAAAGAATCAGGATAAATAAAAGGGAGCTAAAAAGCCAGAAAGAGTTGTACAGCGGATTAAATATTGTAATTTTTTCTCCTGATGATTTAAAATTAATAAAAGGTGGGCCACAGGAAAGAAGAAATTTTTTAGATATAGAGATATCTCAGATAAAACCTGTATATAATTACAATCTAAATAGGTATAATAAGATTCTCTACCAACGGAATAATCTATTAAAACTAAACAAAGCTCAGCAAAATTTAGAGGAATTATTGGAAATTTTTGATTTACAGCTTGCTAAGATAGGGACTGATATAATCTTAGAAAGAAAAAGATATATAGATGAGCTATCTGGTATTGTAAATGCAGTTCATAAGAATTTAACTTCAGATAATGAAGACTTAAAATTGTACTATAATACTAATGTTGAAATTATAGAAGATAAGCATGAGATGGAGAAAAAATATAGGGAAAACATCAAAAAACATATAAAAAAGGATATAGAATTAGGATCAACTCAAGTTGGCCCCCATAGAGATGATGTATTAATTAGTATTAACAACAAAGATTTAAAAGTATATGGTTCACAGGGGCAGCAGAGGACTGCTGTTTTAGCTTTAAAATTATCGGAGGTTGAATTGATAAAAAAACAAAAAGGTCATTTTCCAGTATTGCTATTAGATGATGTTTTTTCTGAGCTAGATATGGAGAGAAAAAAATATTTAATAAAATCCATCAAAAATATGCAAACCATAATTACTACGACTGATTCTATAGACATTAAAGAAATGGAGGATTTGGATAAATCTATATACTATGTAGAAAATGGCCAAATAACAAAATAATTATTCTTATTAGACTGGAGGTAGGTTAATGACCAAAGCTAACGGAAATAATCAGCCAAAAAGAGAATATACGGCTGAAGATATACAAGTTCTAACAGGTCTTGAACCCGTAAGGAAAAGGCCTGGAATGTATATAGGAAGTACTGGGCCTAGGGGCCTTCATCATTTGGTATATGAAGTTGTTGACAACAGCGTAGATGAAGCCTTAGCTGGTACCTGTGATACAATCAAAGTAACAATTTTTGAAGATAATTCAGTAATGGTAGATGATAATGGAAGCGGAATACCAGTAGAAATCCATCCACAGACTGGAAAATCAACAGTAGAAACAGTTTTAACAATACTTCACGCAGGAGGAAAATTTAACAACAAGGCTTATAAGGTATCCGGAGGACTACATGGTGTAGGGGTATCAGTAGTAAATGCTTTATCTGAATGGCTTATTGCTAAAGTAAGAAGAAATGGCAAGGAATATATGCAGAAGTTTGAAAGGGGCAAAGCAGTTACTGAACTAGAAGTTATAGGAGATGCTACTGATACAGGGACAACAATTCATTTTAAGCCAGATAAGGAAATATTTGATACCACTGAATTCAGCTTTGAAACTCTGGAAACTAGGTTTAGGGAAATAGCTTTTTTAAATAAAGGAATTAAGATTATTTTAGAAGATAAAAGAACAGATAAAACTAAGACATTTCATTATGAAGGCGGAATTAAATCCTTTGTAGAATACATCAATAAAAATAAGACTCCAATCCATAAGGAAGTTATGTATTATGAAGGAGAAAAGGATGGGGTTATTGTTGAAGTTGCCCTTCAATATACAGATGGTTATACAGAAAATATCTTCAGCTTTGCAAATAACATAAATACAGTAGAAGGCGGTACACATCTATCAGGTTTTAAAAGTGCACTAACAAGAGCAATAAATGATTACGGAAGAAAATATGGCTACATTAAAGATAAGGCAGAAAACCTATCAGGTGAAGACACAAGGGAAGGTTTAACAGCTATTATATCTGTTAAGTTGTCAGAACCTCAATTTGAAGGGCAAACAAAAGCAAAACTTGGAAATAGTGAAGTTAAAGGTATTGTTGAATCCTTAGTATATGATTTCATAAGCATCTATCTTGAAGAAAATCCAAAAGATGGAAAGATAATATTGGAAAAGGCAGTAGCTGCTCAAAAAGCTAGGGAAGCAGCGAGAAAGGCAAGGGATATAACTAGAAGGAAGAGTTTGCTTGAAAATACGACTTTGCCTGGAAAATTAGCTGACTGTCAGGAAGAAGGAATGGATACTGAAATATTCATTGTAGAAGGTAATTCAGCTGGTGGAAGTGCTAAACAAGGAAGGGATAAAAGATTCCAAGCAATACTTCCTCTAAGAGGTAAGATTTTAAATGTAGAAAAGGCAAGGCTTGACAGAATCTTGGGCTCAGAAGAAATTAAAACCATGATTGCAGCTTTCGGTACTGGTATTGGACAAGATTTTGATATATCAAAGTTAAGATATGGAAAGATTATACTCATGACAGATGCCGATGTCGATGGAGCTCATATAAGGACATTGCTGTTAACATTCTTCTTTAGATACATGAAGGATTTAATAGATAAAGGGCATGTATATATAGCTCAACCACCTTTGTATAAAGTTGCAAAGGGAAAAAATGTTTATTATGCATATAGTGATAGTGAATTAGAAAAATTATTAAATGAAGTAGGTAGAAATAACTGTACTATTCAAAGGTATAAGGGTCTTGGAGAAATGAACCCAGAACAGCTTTGGGAAACAACCATGAACCCTGATACAAGGATTTTATTGAAAGTAACTATGGAAGATGCAGTAAAAGCAGATGAAATCTTTTCAACATTAATGGGTGATAAAGTACAGCCAAGAAGAAAATTCATACAAGAAAACGCAAAATATGTTAAAAATTTAGATATTTAGAGGTGAAATATGGATAAAGAATTAGATAATATCCTAGAAGTAAATATTGAAGATGAGATGAAGAAATCTTACTTAGATTATTCCATGAGTGTCATCATGAGCCGTGCTTTGCCAGATGTAAGGGATGGACTAAAGCCTGTTCACAGAAGAATAATTTATGCAATGGATGAGCTAGGAATGCAACCAGATAAGCAGTACAGGAAATCCGCAAGGCTAGTCGGTGATGTACTAGGTAAATATCATCCTCATGGCGATTCATCAGTATACGACGCAATGGTTAGACTTGCTCAAGATTTCAATATTAGATATCCATTGGTAGATGGCCATGGAAATTTTGGTTCCATTGATGGTGATGAACCAGCTGCAATGCGTTATACAGAAGCAAGAATGACATGGCTGGCTACTGAAATGTTAAGGGATATAGACAAGGATACCATAGATTTTAGACCAAACTTTGATGAAACATTAAAAGAACCAGTAGTACTTCCATCTAGATTTCCAAACTTATTAGTAAATGGTTCATCAGGTATAGCAGTAGGTATGGCAACAAACATACCACCACATAATTTGAGGGAATCAATAGATGCTATAGTCATGTTAATAGACAATCCAAATGCTTCCATCGAGGACCTGATGACTGTACTAAAGGGGCCAGATTTTCCAACTGGTGCTTATATAATGGGGAAAGAAGGCATCAGGACTGCTTACAAAACAGGTAGAGGGAAAATTACAGTTAGGGCTGTTGCTGAAATAGAAGAAACTAAAAAGGGCAGATATAGAATTGTTGTAACTGAAATACCTTATCAAGTTAATAAAGCTGCATTAGTTGAAAAAATAGCTGAATTGGTCAGAGATAAAAAAATAGAAGGCATATCAGATTTAAGGGACGAATCTGATAGGGAAGGCTTGAGAATTGTAATAGAAATAAAAAAAGATGCAAATCCAAATGTAGTTTTAAATAACTTATATAAACATACTCAGCTTCAGATTACTTATGGCATCATCATGCTTGCATTAGTAGATGGTGAACCAAAAGTATTAAATCTTAAAAAACTAATTACCCATTATATTGAACATCAAAAAGTAGTTATCACTAGAAGGACCAGATATGAATTAAGAAAGGCTGAAGAAAGGGCACATATTATCGAAGGTTTAAAAATCGCCTTAGACAATATAGATGAAGTAATAAGAATAATCAGGTCTTCTAAAACAGAAGCTATGGCTAAAGAGTCCTTAATGAATAACTTTGGACTATCAGATATTCAAGCTCAAGCAATATTAGACATGAGGCTAAGAAGGCTTACAGGATTAGAAAGGGAAAAGTTAGAAGAAGAGTATGTAGCTCTTATTAAGGAAATAAATAGATTAAAGGAAATACTAGAAAATGAAAGACTAGTCTATGAAATTATGAAAAAGGAACTATTAGAAATAAAGGAAAAATACGGAGACGAAAGAAGGACTAAAATACTATCATCTGCAAAAGAAATAGAAATTGAAGATATTATTCAAGAAGAAAATGTTGTAATTACATTAACTCACTTTGGATATATTAAGAGAACGCCAGAGTCCATTTACAAAACTCAAAGAAGAGGAGGAAAGGGCATATCTGCATTAACAACTAGGGAAGAAGATTTTGTAGAAGATTTATATATTACTTCAACCCATGATACAGTCCTATTCTTTACAAATAAAGGAAAAGTATATTCCCTAAAAGCTTATGAGCTACCTGAAGGCAGTAGACAAGCTAGAGGTGTAGCAATAGTAAATCTATTAAATATTTCAGGAGATGAAAAGATAAATTCAATAATTCCAATAAATAAAAATACTACAGAAAAGTATCTTCTAATAGTAACGAAGAAAGGCTTAATTAAGAAGATAAGGCTAAGCGAATTTGAAAATATAAGAAGAAATGGACTTAAGGCAATTGAATTAAAAGAAGACGATGAGCTAATTTCAGTAAGGAAAACAGATGGAAATAGAGAAATAATTATCGTAACTAGAAAAGGTATGTCTATAAGGTTCAGTGAAGATGATGTAAGGGAAATGGGCAGAAATGCCATGGGAGTTAAAGCAATTACATTAAATGAAGAAGATCAAGTAGTCGCCATGGAATTAGTCGAAGAAGGAAAGAGTTTACTTGTTATTTCAGAAAATGGCTTTGGAAAGAGAACCCCATTAGATGAATATAAGACACAAAATAGAGGAGGCAAAGGTTTAATAACCTATAAGATTAAGGAAAAGACTGGAGAAATAGTTTCAGCAAAAGTTGTAGGAGATGAAGATGAAATTTTGATGATTTCCATGAGCGGTACTATTATAAGAATTGCTGTTAAAGATATTTCAGTATCTGGTAGAGCTACTCAAGGGGTAACCTTGATGAAAATGGAAGATGACAAAGTAGTAGCAGTAGCAAGATGTGTAGAAAATGATTAATCAAAAAATCCTTATCATTAGTTTTATACTAATGATAAGGATTTTTGTAATAAAAAATTCAAGCAGTTTTAAATCCTACTGCTTAACTTTACATTAATATAATTTTGTTATAAAATTATTACATATCTACTGTAAAAAGGGGGGTATATATAATGTCATTATCTGTTGAAACCATATTTAGTGAAAAAGAAAACAAGTGGATATTCTTTCCAAAAGGAGAAATAGATATATATACATCTTCAAAATTTAAAGAAGAAGTTTTAAAACATTATAATTCAAAAAAGAAGGATATAGAAATAGATGGAAAGGAACTAAGCTATATTGATAGTACAGGACTAGGGGCGTTAATCTCAATATTGAAAAGGCTTAAAGAAGACAATTTAAAGATATATATTTCTAATCTAAAGCCAAATATTAGAAAGATTTTCGATATAACTGAATTGGACAAGTTATTCATTATTAGAGGTGAAGATAGTGAATAAGGATATAGTTAAATTAAATATTCCTAAAAAACCAAGTTATATAAGTCTTGTTAGATTAACTGCTTCTGGAATAGCTTATAAGTTAGGCTTAAACATAGATGAAATTGAAGATATTAAGGTATCTATTGGAGAAGCTTGTATAAATTCCCTAAGCTTCATCGAAGAAGATGAAATATCTTTAATATTTGAAATAGAAGATAATAAATTATCCATTAAAGTTTCAGGAGTTAAGGAAAACATACCTGAAATGTTAGATGAAAAAAGAGAAAGGGAACTTGGTTTATTGATTATTAAATCCTTGATGGATGAAGTGATATTCAATGAAGATGGCATAGAAATGATTAAATATATAGAGGATGATAGTCAATGACCGTTAGTACTGTAGATGATATGGAAAAAAATGAAAAGGATGAAGTTAGGGAATTATTTAAAGCATATAAGGAAACTAAAGACAAAAAAATTAGGGATAAATTAATAGAAAAACATCTATACATTGCAGAAATATTGGCAAAGAAATATGCCAATAGGGGAATTGAATACGACGACATTTTTCAGGTTGCTTGTATTGGTCTAATTTATGCAATAGATAGGTACGATATAGATAAAGGTTATGAATTTTCAAGCTTTGCAACTCCTACAATTATTGGAGAGATAAAGAAATATTTCAGAGATAAGGGGTGGACCATAAGGGTACCTCGAAGAATACAAGAGCTTTCCAAGAAAATAAATAATGCCAAAATGCAACTATCTCAAAAATTGCAGCGGGCACCTACAGTAGAAGATATTGCTGATTATTTAGGTACTACAGAAGAAGAAGTATTGGAAGCCATGGAAGCAAGCAAAGTGTATACTCCTCAGTCCTTGGATATAGCATTTGATACAAATAATGAGGATAAGGATGTAATATTATCAGATTTAATTGGAGAAGAAGACCATTATTTCAGCAAAATAGAAAACAACGATTTCTTAGTAAGAACTATGGAAAAATTAAACGATATAGAAAAACGGATACTAATAGATAGATATTTTAATAAGAAAACTCAAGTTGCCATAGCAAAATCATTAAATATATCCCAAATGACAGTTTCAAGAATAGAAAAAAGAGTATTGGAGAAACTAAGAAAGGAATTAGAAAAGACCATGACATAAATTTTATATTTTTATTAAAAAAGGTATTGACAAAAGTTAAAAAAGGGAGTAAGATAGGTAAAGTCGACTGAAACGAACCAACAAAATAAAACAAAATTCTTCAAAAAACAAATAA
>ENA-OWPA01000472-OWPA01000472.1-bioreactor-metagenome-genome-assembly--contig:-NODE-472-length-53780-cov-9.067445_pt1:0-52500 | contig 53780 bp, 50 predicted proteins | sample MGYA00238139_ERZ651803 | MGnify/ENA primary metagenome ERZ651803 (study PRJEB26909, sample SAMN07631231) | bioreactor metagenome | isolation source: Switchgrass digestor | place: USA...
CATAATAATGGCATGCCGTTCAGATTCGGCTCTGAACAGCATGCCTAAAACATACTATTGAAACATTCTAAAATGTAGGTTCTATAATAAATGTTGGGGTACTGGAGATAAAAATCGAGTGCTCCAACATTTTTTAAAAAAAGAGAGCATGAAGTTGAAATCTCGAGTAAAATGAAGTTGCTCACACCACATTTGAAAGGAGATTCAACCATGCTCTATTCAAATTATATGCGAGAAATAATAGGATTAAAAGACGTAATTGTAACTTCAGTTGAAAGAAAAGATAACCAGCTGAATATCAGCATAAAGATGGAGAGAAAAATCCATCGATGTCCATGCTGCAATAGCAGCACCGATAAGATTCACGATTACCGGGTTCAGAAGATTAAGGACATTGCTTCTTTTGGAAGCTACACGATTCTGTATTTAAGGAAAAGACGGTATGTATGTCCAAATTGCAAAAAGAGGTTTTATGAGCAGATATCATTTCTTCCAAGATATCATAGAATAACCAGCCGTTTAGTTGTAAATATACTTGACTCATTAAGAACTGTTCATTCCATAAAACATGTTGCTAAAGCGGTAAATGTTTCGTCAACGACGGCTACAAGAATATTTGACCACATAAACTATACGAACAGGAGCCTGCCAAGAGTTCTCTCGATGGATGAATTTAAGGGAAATGCAGGTGGAGAGAAGTTTCAATGTATTATTACCGATCCCGAACATAAAAAAGTACTGGATGTTCTCCCTAACCGCAAGGCTGAAGACTTGTATGCATACTTTTTAAAATACAAAGATAGGCACAATGTCAAATACATAGTTATGGACATGAGTGGCCCATATCGTTGTCTGGCAAAAGCTGTATTTCCGAAGGCACAAATCATCGCAGATAAATATCATGTGGTAAGGCAAGTCAACTGGGCATTTGAAAATGTTAGAAAAGCTGAACAGAAGAAGTTCAATGAACAGCGAAGAAAGTATTTTAAAAGGAGTAGAAAGGTTCTTTTAAAACGACCCGAAACCCTAACTTCAGATGAAGCTGATCAAGTTGAAGCAATGTTGAAAATCTCTGAACGATTACGACATGCTTACGTATTAAAGAATGAGTTTTACAAGGTGATGGATTCTCCAAACAGCTATGAAGCAAAGAAACAGCTCGCTAAATGGTATATGTTAGCCTCAGGCTACAACCTTCCTGAATTTGAAGATTGCTTTAAAGCCTTTACCAACTGGCAAAAAGAAATACTTAATTCATTTGATATTCCATATACCAATGGTTTTACTGAAGGGATCAACAATAAAATTAAAGTTATTAAAAGGAATGCATTTGGTATGCAAAACTTCAATAGATTTCGTAACCGAATACTCCACGCTCTGGCTTAATGTCATCTTACGAAATGAAACTGGCAGATAATCTATTAGACTATCTGCCAGAAACATAGAGCTATTTCATTTTACTTTGTCCTACCCCAACAATTGACGTAGAACCTAAAAAAGGAGCTGACATTTATGTCAGCTCCTTATACTAAGTCGTTGGATATTCAGATCAGCATTATGGCTCTAATATAGGCTCTAATATAACTTTCAATGTCTTATAGAGTCCGTCAACAAATACATGAAGCTGTACAGATTTTGTTGTCACGTTAGTCTTAACCATATCTTTAACTGTAATTGTTGACTCAACGCCATACTGATCTGTAACTACTGCAGTTATATCATTTGCATAAGAATTAGCAGGAGCAGAAGTTACATCACCCTTGATTTCCTGGCTACCCTTCTTAAATACGATAGACTGTGCTTTCGGAGCAGCATCACTGTATACTATATCCTTTGTTACAGTATATGTTGCTTTGCTGTTGGCAACAAGGAATGTGAGGGTTCCGTTTACATCCTTACCATCGGTAGGCGTTTCAGTATGCTCGTAAACTGCCTTGTTATCTTTAACTTGAACGCCTGCAAGACCGGATACATACTGAACCATATTCTGGTTAATGACAACCTTCTTGCCGCTTACCAAACCGTAAACTTCAAAATCAAAACTATAATCATCAGGATCAGGCTCACCTGTTTCACCAGCCGGTCCGGTATAGATCTTGTCTATATCTGCGACTTCGAATGATGTAATCTTATCTTTGTCAACTATTGTAATTGTAAACTCATAGGTATCAACAACTTTACTATCAGCATCATAAAGCTTAATTACATATTTTGCGGATCCTGCTGTTTCGGAAGAACTGATTACACTGCTTGGCAGATTTTCTCCACTGCTTTTTTCTTCAACAGTAAACTTACCTGCAGCAGGTGTAGCGGAGAATTTAGGTGCGTCGGTGTCCGCAATTACATCACCATACTGATCAAGGAAGATAACGTTGTTTTTTAAATCAGTTGACAATGAAGAATCATTTGCCAGCATTGTAGCAAAGTTTGCCTTCAGTCCTTTAATGCTGGTAGCTACCGGAGCATCTTTTGCTGTCAAAGTCAAATGCTGATATTTTCCTGTAGCTGTTGTTACAGTGATAACAACTGTCTTTTCAGTAGGTTTGATCTTTATTGAGAGTTTACCGCTGACATAGTCGATAGATTTGCTGAATTCAGCTCCTGTTGCTCTCAATGTCGTGTCTGAGAACAGTGTAACAGTATCTTTTTCTTCTTTTACTGTGTTGACGACAACATCACTATCATCGTCTTTAGTTAATTTAACCTCATCGCCGTAGGTGTCTATGATTTCAAGAGGAAGAACAGTGCCAACACCTATTTTCAGTTCAGTTTCAGGTGCAATGAGATTTACAACGTCAATCTTTGGATCCGCTTTAACTTCAAGGGTTACGCTGGCTGTTTTGCCTGTTCCTGCAGCTACAGCGGTAATCACTACTACACCATGAGTAGCATGGTCGTCATCAACTTTACCAAGCACGATAACTGTGGTGCCGTCTTCCAACTCCTTTATAGTATCAAGCTTAATTATTTTAGGGTTAGAATTAATGAGCTGGAATGTACCTGCGGCAATTGCAGCATTCAGTTCAGTTGCTGTCATCGTGTTACCATACTGATCTTTTACAGTTATAGGCAGATAATAGTCAGGTCCAATATTGGAAACATTGATTACCTTGCCTTTCAGGTCATCATTATCAGTTGTCAGTTCACCAAATTCAATGGACTCAACCGCTGCTGCTTTTGCAACAGTAAGAGTTTTTGATGCAACAACTGTATTGCAAACTATGGTAACGACAAACTTGTCATCTACTTTAAATTCATCTGAGCCTTTAGCAATTGTAAGCGCACCACTTGGTGCAAGAGACGGTGAAGTACCCTTAGAAGTAGTAATTACAGGATTAAGACTTGTCAGTTTTGATGTCATATCTTCGCCATACTGGTTTGCAGCAGTAATGTTTACTACTACACCACCAGTAGTCAGTACTGCAAGGTCTGACTTGAATGTAATTGTTGTAAGCTTGGCAGCCTCAACTTTTGTTGTTGCTGTGAGAGCTTCGTCAGTCAGACCGGTAACTGTTACGGTGTAATCACCGGCTACCAGATCAGAGTTGAACTCTACAACTGCTGATTTGTTGTCTTTATCCCAAGTGATTGACTTAACTGAAGGCTTAACTGTTCCGCGCTTGATTTCGATTGTAGCTTTGGTTGTATCAACTGCTACATTGAAGCTAACCTTCAGTTTCCTTGCTCCAACAGCTGTTAATGTAACGCCTGCAAGACCTTCTACAAAGCCAGCGTCGATAGCGTCATCAAGGTCAACAGCGCCAGCTTCGATGAGAGCATCGATCAGCTTAACGCCGTCAGCGTTTACGCCGCCCATAACTGCCCTGTACAGGATGTGTATAGCGTCGTCACGGATAAGAGCGGTCTTTGAAGCGTAAGTAACAACCTGACCAGCTTGCAGAATGCCTGAGACGATAGCTACTTCAACAACATAATTTTCGCTGTCGGGGTTTACGTTTACTTTAGAGTAGCCCAGAGCTGATTTCAGCAGCAGTACCAAGAAGTCGATACCCTTAACGAGAGAGTTAGGAGCGAAAATCTTCTCGGTTGAGCTCATGCCTACTACGATTCCTGCCTTGATGGCATAAGCGCCATACTTCCTGGCGTTGTCATTGGGCCAGTTCGGGAACTCGTTGGCGTCTTTCCAGCCAGCAAGAATCTCGGCAACTTCTTCGTCTGTCATGGACAGAGCTTCCTTCTCCTTGCCGGCAGCTCTGATTACGAATGCTACAGCCTCGATCCTCTTCATTTCACGATCCAGGTCGAGTTGCTCGGGGGTGTCACCAGCTACCAACCCGATTTGCTGCAGTTTGGTACCTTCTCCCTCATAGGATCCGGCGAGGGCAGGAACCATCATCGATGCAATCATTGCAACGGTGAGGAGAACTGCAAATAGCTTCTTAAGGTTTCTCATAATGAAAATCCTCCCTTTTGTTATTGGAAGCAGGCTGGTGATTCACAAAGTCGGATTGCGCCTGCTTCCTTTGTTTGCAATCCGGCTTTGTTTGCTTTATTGATTCAAATGGATGGGTTAGCCAATCCATTATGAATTCGTTTTTGATTATATCACCGCCACATGGTAGGGTCAACAAGTCGAACCGAGGTGTAAACAAAATGTAACTTATCCCAGCCTTTAGGCAACCGTATGTAATATACCCTTAACAATATCGGTTTTCAGTCAGTATTTCTGAATATATTCCTCAGTATTTCCACCACTTCGTCCCTGTTCCGGGCCGTGAATACCTGGGCCCTGAGCCTGGCGCTGCCATGGAGCCCGTGAAGGTACCATCCTATATGTTTTCTCATTTCCAGCAAAGCTGTCCTTTCCCCTTTATACTGTTCCATCAGGGAATAATGCCTCAGGATGGTCCCGAATAATACATTATTATCTTTCCCAATGTTATATACCCCTTTTTTCAGGTATTCACCAATATGACTGAATATCCACGGGTTACCCAGTGCCCCTCTGCCTATCATTATACCATCGCATCCAGATATATCCAACATTTTTTTCGCATCTTCAGGTGTTTTAATATCTCCGTTGCCTATCACCGGGATGGCAAGGGCCTTTTTGACCTCTCCTATCACTGCCCAGTCGGCCTTTCCCGAGTAATACTGCTCCCGTGTCCTGCCATGGACCGTTACGGCGCTTGCCCCCTCTTCTTCACAGATGGCCGCTATTTCCACGGCATTTATGTTCTTTTCATCCCATCCTTTTCTTATCTTCACCGTAACCGGTTTCAAAGAGGCTTTAACGACTGCCCTGACGATCCTCCGTACGAGGGAAGGATCCTTCATAAGGGCGCAGCCTTCCCCGTTTTTTACTATCTTCGGGGCAGGGCATCCCATATTGATATCTATTAATGCTATATCATCACGGCCGGACAGCCTTGCAGCCGCTTCAGCCATTATTTCCGGCTCCGACCCGAAAATCTGGACAGCCACAGGCCTTTCGTCAGGATGGGTCTCGGTCATCCTGATGGTTCCGGCATCGTTATAATGCATGGCTTTGGCGCTCACCATTTCCGTGTATACAAGAGACGCTCCCTGCTCCCTGCACAGAAGCCTGAAGGGGATATCGGTCACGCCTGCCATGGGCGCCAGAAAAATATTTCCCGGAAGTTCAAGGTTTCCAATCCGCATGTTCCGTGCTCCTGCTGGTATTTTGTCTGTAATCGTGGAAAGATGAAGTACTTATATATTATACCTTAATAAAGGCATTTTCCATGAAGAATATTCACTATAAAAAAAGCCTTCCGCTGTTCCCGCGGAAGGCATAAATCGCGTGTATTTATGACGGACTAATGGAAAATTTCAATTGGATTCAGAACGGAAGATCCTCGTCTTCCTCGTTCAGGGTATAGAACCCGTCCCCATCGTCAGGTCTTTGTCCCTGGAATCCCGGTGAAGAAACCTGTGGTGCTGCGTTCATGTCGCCTGCGTACTGCCCGCTGTCACGCTTGCTGTCTGCAAAATAAACCTGTTCTGCATAGATGTCGTCGCTGTAGTGCTTGACTCCCTGCTGATCAGTCCATGTATTGTTGCGAAGATATCCTTCCACCAGGACCTGCTGTCCCTTGCGGAAGTACTTGCCAACGAACTCGGCAGTCGATCTCCAGGCCGTAATCTGGAAGAAATCTGCGCTGGGCTGCCCTTCCTGGGGTTTACCCGGCCTGTTCACGGCCAGCCTGAAGCGGGTCACAGGGATGTTGCTTTGGGTATAACGGGTTTCCGGGTCAGCAACAAGCCTTCCCATTAAAATTACCTTGTTCATGAAAACACCACCTATAATTAATTGGCTCTCCGGGTACTCGCGCGGGATTACGCTTTCCTTCTGACAATCAGGAACTTAAGGATGTTCTCGGTGATCTTGAAATTTCTTTCAAGCTCAGTGGGGAAATCCGGGTTGGCTGTAAAATGCATCAGCACATAATACCCTTCCTTAAAGTCCTGGACTTCGTAGGCAAACTTCTTCCTGCCCCATTCTTCAACTTTCTCCAGCTCTCCGTTTTCAGAAACCAGGTTGCTGAACCTCTCAACTATGGACTTAACCTGTTCTTCCTCAACTGCCGGAGAAATCGCGAAGATCGCTTCATACTTGTTCATGACCTAAGTCACCTCCTTCTGGACTCATTCGGCCCTGTATCGGGTACAGAGCAAGGATCTGCCGCAAAAAAACCGTAAAGCGCAATTTTGCGGCATTTGTTATGTTATCACATATGCTTGCATTTGACAACCAGTCTTGCGCATCATTCGGGCAAGTTTTGGTCCTTTTTCCGGTCAGCGGGCGCGCATTCTGACGGGTTTACTTCCGCCTTCAGCAATCCCAGTTCCTGTATGAGCTTTTTAATCCGGCACGCATGGCGGGAAACCGCGACAGTAAGGGCAAATACCATGAGAAGGAGAAGGAATATTATACACAGGAACAGCGCGTTGGACGGCACCTCGATTTCAAGCATGCCGGCAAGGAAAAACACCGTTCGCGGAAAGACCGAAATCACAACAAAACCGAAGCCTGTAAGCAGCCAGATTAGCGCATATTTCAGTTCCAGTTTCTTTATCCTGACCATATTGATAATGAACACGAAAAACAGCACCGAACCTGTTATAAGAACGATCCTTAACGTGTTACTCACATTCCGTCACCACTCTTCTCCGGGAAACTGACGCTATGATTATGGCTATCGTGACTTTAACCATGTAGTACAGGCATTTTATGCGGGTTATGGATGATGCCCCGTTTTCCCTCGCTTTCATGACCACGGGTATTTCGGTCACTTTCAGCCTGTTTTTCAGGACAGTCACAACCGTTTCAGGCTCAGGATAGTCTTTGGGGTAATCGCCGGCGAAAAGACTGATGACCTCCCTGCTGCAGGCCCTGTAACCCGAGGTGGGGTCCGTTATCTCGAAACCGGTTAAAAGTTTGATGAGAAAGGAGAAAAATCTTATCCCGATACGCCTTGTCCTTGATGACTGAAAACCCTCTTTCCTGATGAAGCGGGAACCTATGCACAGGTGGAAGCCTTCCCTGATCTCTTTTATGAAAAGCGGGATGTATCCGGGATCATGCTGGCCGTCGCCGTCCAGTTGTATGGCTATATCGTACCCATGGGACAGGGCATACTGGTACCCGGTCTGCACCGCTCCGCCAATGCCTATGTTTACCGGCAGGCTGATCACCTTTATTCCATGGGCCCTGCATACGGATTCGGTATCGTCGTCGGAACAGTCGTTTACAACAATGATGTCAAAATCCCCTTCGGTGTTTTTAAGGGCCCTGAATAGCCCGGGGAGATTTTTTTCCTCGTTGTGGGCGGGTATTATGATCAATGTCCTGCTGTTTATGTCGGTGTTCCTGCTGTGCATCTTTTCTGCGCCACTCACTTGAGCTCCTTTGCGTTGCCCGGTATGACATCCCGGCATGTACCGGTTGTGTGCTTTTTGACAGTCACGTGATTCATGCTGCCGCAAAGTTTGACTATCGAGCTTACCATGTGCCCCGCTCCTGTTATCACGAAAAACATGAGCAGGTATGCGAACCTCGGGTCCGGCACGAACAGGAGCTGCAGCCCGAGGATGGCAAAGCCATAAAAATAGAACAGGAATGGTTTCATTCCCTTAAGCATGTGCGCGATGATTCCGATCGCTCCGGGGATAAGCGTGGCAAAATGTATTACTTTTGACGGGGTTTCCGAGTTTGCGAGCATCCTGCAGAGATAGGGTTCATGGAAAATATAGCCCGTCTTCCCGACGGTATACCATTTAAAGTACAGCCAGAAATCGTTTTTAAATCCGTTTATAAGTCTTTCCATCCCGTATGTTAGCTGGCTTTCGCTGGATCCGTCAGTGTTTCCCGCAAGATCTTTCATATAGTCCTGGAAATACGGGTATGTCCCCGCCAGGAAAGGATTCCCCGATCCTTCGGACGTAAGGATGAACCTGCCGAGGGTAATGGTGTTCCTTATCCACCAGGGAGCCAGCACGATAATCAGGCCTGTTAGCTGGAAGGCGAGCATTGCAAGGATACGCATAGCCGGCGCGGCGGAGCCTTCGCCTTGTTCAGGCTGACACAAAGGCGGCATGCTTCTCTTTCTGACGCTTATTATAATGTAAGAAATAAAGGGCAAAACGAACAGCGGCAGCAGGGTCGGCCTGATTATAATGTGGAGGCCGAAGGCGGCACCGGTAATGAAGTTCAGGGATTTCTTCCCTGTCTCGAAAGCGTATAAAGAAAGCCAGAAATACAGGAGCATCGTAAAAAGAGCCAGGGTCTCGGTCAGGAGCATCACGGGAGACATGGCGTAGGTGGGGTAAATCGCCATTAAAAAGGCTGTCATCAGCGCTGCCAGATCATCCTTGAAGGCTTTTTTCACAATCATGAAGCCGAGCAGTACCGACAAGACGCTGACCATAACCTGTATAAGCCTGACAGCAGTTATCTGGAGATATTTATCGCCAAGGATCATGTAAACGGACGCAAGAAACAGGGGATAGCCTGGCATCACGTAGGCATTGGGCGCTCCCGAAGGCCCGTCGTAATAATAGCCGTACACGCCTTTATCGACCAGCTGGTGGGACATTATCCAGTAATTTTTCGGATCGTTGCTCAGGCTCATGACATTCATCTGGAGGGTAAACACCCTGAGCCTGAGCCCCAGTGCCAGTATAAGTATCAAGATAAGGAATAGCCTGACCTTACTGCAAATTCTGTCCTGTTTCATGCCGTCCTCCTGCATAAGCGCTGAAACAGTAGTATTATTTGCAGTTTTGGAAAGAAAATTACCTGAGGGCGCTCCTGGCAAGCTCTTCGATCTCGTCCGAACGAACCCTGAGAATAAGCTCCCCGCAGTCTTTCCTGAAGCTTTCCGGGTCTGTCAGATGCCGTTTTTCTGCCATGGAGTCCGCCATGTAATAATTACCTGTCTTGTTGAAATGGGTGATATCGAGGTAAAGATCAAGGTTCTCGGTGATCTCGTACACGTTCTGGAAATTGTATATTTCCACGTTGGGATAGGCCGACAGCCGGTCCACCACGTAGGTGAGAGCCTCAAGCTTCCTTTCAAGCAGGCCCCTCTGGTCAAGTAGCTTGAACCACAGTATGGATTTCGGGGCGAAAAACAGCTTGAACTCGGTGTCCGGGTATCTTTCCACAGCCTTCACCAATGTCTGGTCCACGGTATTTTTCACTTCTTCAATGGGAAGCCCGTTTATTTTGTCGTACAGGCTTTTTTTGCCTTCGTACAGTTCCTTGTAGTCCTGCATTATAAGGGTCCTGTTCGTGCCCTTCCATGTCCAGGTGTTCAGCACTTCCCGGTCCGTGATCATGTAATCGAAGGGGTTGATGCCTGTCTTCCTCATCCGGAACTGCTTGAGGGCCCAGTAGAAGTTATTGTGGTTGACGATGTACCTCCAGTCGTTAATCGGGTTTTCGTCATACATGTACTCGGGAAACTCTGCATTGTTTTTGGAATATATGTCCCCCTCGTGTATATCGATGGTACGGTAGTCGATGGCCCAGAGGACCATTTTGACGTCCCGGTATTTTTTCGCGATGTCCAGGACCTTGATCTGCTCGGTGATGTAGGAAGCGTTGATAGGAAGACGCAGGGCAGTGGCCCCGAACTTTTGGCTCAGGTAGTTGTCCGAGAAGTTCTCAATCATGGATGTTCCCAGCACAGCTATTTCATAGTCCTCGTGGCGGGCCATGCCGGGTATCTGGAAGCGTTCATTCTGGATATATATATACGGTTTGGGCTGGGTGCCCAAAAAATTGTAAGGATCGAATTTGACAACGAAGAACACGCCCGGCAGCAGGGCCAGGATCAGTACGATCAGGCCTTTTGCCAGGAACAGCGCTACTTCTTTTGCTTTACTCTGTTTATGTTTCCTGTCGGTCATGATTATTCCTTCTTATGGTTTGTGTTTATGTTTCTGTCTTTATCCGTATCTGTAGCCCAGCACTAAGGGTTAACTACGGGCTACGGTTTTTGTCCCACCCTAAGTGCAGCGCTTTAGCGCAGCACAAAGGGTGAGCTACAGGTAATACACGTTCCGCATTTTTAAAACGCGAAGTAAATAAACGTCTGGGTTTCGGTCCATGCCAGCCATATGACCAGCGACAGCGATAACGCGTATACCGCAAGCCTTACCGGCGATGGCATCCTGGCAAGGACTTTCGATGGTTTTACCACTGCCTGTACCATCTCCAGGAACACCAGCAGCAGCACTACGCCTATAACCGTGAAAAATTCCCAATAATCCAGTCCCAGGATAACCCTGGTGCCCAGGAATTTGCTAAGGTCGAAGGTATCGAGCCCGACCAGGAACCTCGGCAGCATGTATAGCGCCTCGGAAACGGTCCTGGCCCTGAAAAACACCCAGGTGAAGCATATGAAGGCAAAGGTCATGACCATGGGTATTATATTGACCAGCCCTTTCAGGAACCGGAGCGTCCAGGGCTTTTTACCTCCGGCGCCTTCACTTTCCCTTGCACGTTTACCTATTCCCAGGATCCTTTCGATAACGATAGCCAGGCCGTTAAGGACACCCCAGATCACAAAGGTCCAGCTGGCGCCGTGCCACAGACCACTGACCACGAATATTATAAACAAGTTCAATAGTGTGCGGAAATAGCCTTTTTTGCTTCCTCCCAGCGGGATGTAAAGGTAATCCCTGAACCAGGACGAAAGGGAGATATGCCAGCGTCTCCAGAACTCGGTCACGCTCTTTGAAAAATAAGGGCGCTCGAAGTTTTTCATAAGGTTTATCCCCATGATCCGGGCGCTGCCGATGGCAATATCCGAGTATCCCGAAAAATCGCAATATATCTGGAACGCGAAGGCAAAAGTCGCTATGAAGTAGGCTACTCCGCTGTATTGCGTCGGATTGTTGTAAACGGTGTCCACGATGACCGCAAGCCTGTCGGCTATGACAACTTTCTTGAAAAAGCCGTAGACCATCAGCCTGAGCCCCGACGCGGCCCTGTCTGCATCGAAATCGTGATGCACCCTGAGCTGGTGCAGAAGGTTCGTTGACCGCTCTATCGGGCCTGCCACCAGCTGCGGGAAGAACGATACGTAAAGGGCGAAGGTGAAAAAATCCCTTTCGGGTACCATATCGCCCCTGTAAACGTCGATGGTGTAGCTCAGAGTCTGGAAAGTATAAAAGGAAATACCTATCGGAAGCAGCACATCGATGCTCAGAGGCTGGTAGGCCACATTGAAAAACGAAAGCACCCTCGCAACATTTGTGTTGAAAAAATTGAAGTACTTGAAGAAAAACAGCATGCCGAGGTTGCCCATAAGGCTGAAAGCAAGCCATAAGCGCTTTACGCCTTTCCTGGAAGTCCTGTGCATGCCCAGGCTGGCGAAGTAGTCGATCATGGTGGATAAAAGCATTAAAAGCCCGTATTCAGGCTTGTACTGCATATAAAAATAATAGCTGGCTATAAGCAGCAGAATGTTCCTGAACCTTAAAGTCGGCGATAAAAAATAAGCCAGCGTTACTACCGGGTAGAAAATCAAAAAATGCAACGAATTGAAAAGCATTAGCTTTTATTCACTCCTGCCGGCGCTTTCTTTTACAGTCTTTATTATGGTCTCCATCTGGTTTCTTATGTGTTCCTCGGCGAGATTGGACGCTTCCACGTTATTGGCGTTCTTCAGGGCTGTCAGTATCTGCTCGTGTTCGTGAAGCACGTTCTCGGCAATGACATTGTCTTTCATATAGATTACCCTGAAGCGGTAAATATGCTCCCTGAGGGAGGAAGCCACGGTAACGAGCCTCGGGTTCCCGGAGGCGGCATATATGATGTCGTGGAACTCCACGTCTTTCCTGATGGCCCCTTCTATATTGTTCTTCTCAAGGCACGCTATATACTGTTTATGGACTGTTTCAAGGGCTTTTATCTGGGCAGGCTGGATCCGTCTTGCGGCAAGGTCGGTGGCAAGCTTGTCAAGGACGGTCCTTACTTCAAGAACATCCATAATATCCTTGACCGTCAGCTGGGAAACGTGGGTTCCCTTTCTCGGCACCATGGTCACAAGGCCTTCCGCCTCAAGCCTTCTGATGGCTTCCCTGACCGGGGTCCTCGATACTCCCATCTGGTTTGCCAGGGATACTTCCATAAGCCTTTCTCCGGGCTTTATCTCACCGCTGACTATAGCCTTGCGGAGCGTTTCGAAAATAACGTCTCTGAGAGGCTGATAGCTGTCAAGCTTTAATTTGGGTACCTTAACCATTCAAATCCACCCTTCCGATAGTCTTGCAATGATAAACATGTGAATAATCTTTTAAAAACTTTTCCCTGGCCGCTTCGGCCGAAGCAGGGTCACTGAATATTCCGAACACGGTCGGTCCGCTCCCGCTCATCCGGCTTCCCAGCGCGCCATACTCAATGAGCCTGTCCATTATGTCCTTCAGTTCTGGATATCTCTTAACAGTGACGCTTTCAAGGACATTTTCCATGCTCCGGGCAAGCAGCCTTACATCCATTGCCTCAATAGCGCCTATAATCCTTGACATATCCGGTCTCTTTTTCACCTGGCCAAGGTCAAGATTTTCATATACCCAGCGGGTCGAGACCGGAAAATCCGGTTTTACCAGCACAATGTCAATCCCTTCAAGGCAGGGGAGCATGGTAAGCTCATCGCCGATGCCTTTTGCCAGCTGGGTCCCTCCGGAGAAGAAAAACGCCACGTCGGCCCCCAAACGGCTTGCTATTTTCTTCAGCTGAAGGTTTCCCAGGCAGTTGCCATAGAGAGAATTTAGCGCTTTAAGCACGCCGGCGGCATCTGCGCTGCCGCCGCCCAACCCGGCCGATACCGGTATTTTTTTATGAATTTTGATCCGTGCCCCTTCCTTGTACGGGCATTCGGAAAAAAACTGTTCCGCCGCCTTCCAGGCAATGTTTCTCCTGTCGTTGGGCACATAGGGATGGTCACAGCTGATTGAGATCCCCCTGCCTGCTTTTTGCACAGTGACGTTGTCAAAAAGGTCAATGGTCTGCATTATCATTTCAACATTGTGATAACCGTTCTCCATCCTGTTTATGACATCGATGGAAAGGTTGATCTTGGCAGGCACCGATATGGTTATTTCCTTCAACTGTCCACCTCCCGCTCGGTTTAAGGTATATTATATACAAAAAACAAAAAAAGAGCAATAAAAAGTGCCTGAAATCACTATTTCAGGCACTTCATGCATCATATAAATACAATAAATGTGCACTAGGGACGGAGGCTTTTGCACATTTTTGTGCAGAAGTCTCCGTCCCCTATACTCATTCACACTCATTTACATGATAAACAGCCGTTTTCCGGGTTCCAGCTTTGCGGAAGCGTCTATCCCGTTTTCGATGGCCAGCCTGGATACGGGGATCCTGTAATTCTTGGCTATGCTCCACAGGGTGTCTTCGGGGCGGGCGAAATAGAGGATCACGGGCGCTTTTTTCCTGTTTTCCTCCTTTATCGCCGTAAGGCTCTCGGTGCACATGATCTCTTCGATTTTTTCCACGCGCAGTTTTACTTTCAGCCTTATGCTCAGTTCTATCGAGTCGCTTCCCGCAATATCGAAGCTCACGTCATCTATATTGAAGCTTACATCCACTATTTTCCATTGCCCGCTTTCAGGCAGTGCGAACACATTGCTGAAAGGCATTTCAAGCTGGTGGCTCTTAACCTGCTTGTCGGCCGAGGAATATACCATATCAACCCCTATGGTCCCCTGGATGTTGATATTGCTGTCATTCATCATGGACGCTATGTTCCTCTCGCTGGCACATACCAGGAGCACCTCGGCAAGCGGACCCGATGTATCGTCGGGCCTGATTCTCTGGTTGATCTCGACCGGTTCCGAAAGCTCCCTCTCGTCGGTTATGATGCTTATATTGTTCTTTTTCAGATCAAGCCTGTAGTCAGTGGAATAAGCGTCTTCAATGATCGTCTGCTCTTCCATCAAAAGGCTCTGGGCGTCTACTTCCACCTCAAGATTGACCGATACCTGGGTATTCAGGCCATCGTTGTCCTCGATGGGTTCCAATTCCCAGTTTTTCAGGACGCAGTTTGCCATGACCATGCCTTCATTGGCATCCTGGAGCCCGGTGGCGGCTTTTACCGGGAATTCCAGCACCACCGATTCTATGCTTTCATCCATGGTATCGCTGCGGTAGAGGATATACGCCGTACCTCTGGCTTCAAGGCATGGTTCTTCGTCCCTGTAGCTCAGCTCGGCCGGGCCGAGGTTTATACGGGAGAACAATATTTCCTTGATCGCCGGGCTTCCGTGAGGCAGAGACAGTATATTTGAAACCCTGGCGTTTATCCCGCTGTTGTTTTTAAGTGTCACCGTGTTGATGGGGACTGTTTTGAGATAGACATTTTCACCGAGGATCTCCCTGCCTGTTTCATCGCTCCTGATCTCATAAAAACGGCAGATAAGAGCTATTACCGTTCTGACTGAAATCTTCCTGCCATTTATGATGTTGGCCTCGGTGTGCTGACAGCGGCATCTGGCGAACACGCCGAACTCGCCTTCGGTTTTCGGCTTGGGCACCGAGAATGACCAGGTGAAATGGGTCACGATGCTTTCGGGCCTCTGCTCTGGGGTATCGGAAACATACAGGATCCGGTACCTGATCTCTCCGCCCACCTCCACCATCCGGCCTGATTTCTCGACGCTGGTGACGAAGCATTCTGCGTCGGCAAGAAGCATATTCCTGATATCGGGCTTGCTGTCAGGCACGATTATACTGTTCTCCACCATTTCCTCGGTTTCCCTGATTTCAATAGTCCTGTACGACCTTATCGGTTGTTTCAATAGCTCTATCTGCATTTTTAGGACCTCCTCAATTTTAACCCTTATCCTTTCAGTTAAAATGATATGCTGTCCATAAACCATGTATGCCTGTCGGCCATGAAAAAACAGCCGCTTTGAAAAAGCGGCTGTTTTTTATTCCGGTGTCCGGTTATAGCGCCACGTTATTGTAATTGCCTGGCATTAATTTAATTTCAACAGTATGGGTCAGTATATCCGTGTAGCTATAGGAAACCATTCTTGGGGAACTGAATTCATTTTCGAAAGAGACTGTAAAGATGCTTGGATAAACATTTTCGATGATGCCTTCCCGGATGATAGTTTTTTTGCGGCCCTTGTTTGCTTTAAGCTGAATCCGTTTGCCGACACATCTCTCCATTTCTTTACGTATCTGGGTTATAGAATTTCTATCCATAATACCACCTCAATACTCATTGGATAGAATTATATCATAATTTGTCACCCGTTGTCAATGAGGACAAATATTATACATACTCCGGATTTGTTTTGTCAAGCCCGTTTTGTAATATGGCAAAAAATTCTATTAAAATAATGAAGCAGGGGGACGGTTCCCCTGCTTCATTTTTGATGTTTTTGGCAAACATGGTTACAATTTGAACGGCGTCCCCTTTACTCATCCCGGAGTGAAGCAGAGGAACCGTCCCCCTGCTTCCATGGGGTGGTGTCGGGGCGGAGAATGACCGCGCCAAGGGGCGGTATCCTGAGGGTAATCGAGCATGGTTTCTGATGCATGGGTATATCTTCATAGGTTATGGGGCCCACGTTGATCACGTTGCTTCCGCCGTATTTTTCAGCGTCAGAGTTGAAGATCTCTGTATATGTCGTTTTAAGGGGAGCTCCGATCCTGTAGTTCTCATGGACCTGGGGCGTGAAGTTGAACACAAAAATCAGCATGTCGCGCCAGTCTTTGCCCTTGCGGATAAAAGAGATTATCGAATTGTCCACGTCGTTGCAGTCGATCAGCTCAAAGCCTTCGGTGCTGCAGTCCATTTCGTACATGGCTTTTTCGGTCTTATAAAGATGGTTCAGGTCCTTAACATAAAGGCTCATCTTTTCATGCATGGGGTAGCCAAGAAGATGCCAGTCAAGGCCCTCCTTGTATCTCCACTCAATGAACTGGCCGAACTCGCCGCCCATGAATAAAAGCTTCTTTCCGGGATGGGCAAAGAAATACCCGTAGGCGCAGCGAAGGCCCGCGAACTTCTGCCAGTAGTCGCCGGGCATTTTGCTCAGCATGGAGCATTTGCCATGGACCACTTCGTCATGGGACAGAACCAGTATAAAATTCTCGCTCCAGGCATACATGAAGGAAAAGGTAAGGAGATTCATGTGATATTTACGATATATGGGATCAAGGCTTACAAACTTCAGAAAATCGTTCATCCATCCCATGTTCCATTTATGGGAGAAACCCAGTCCGCCGTCATGGACAGGTTTTGTGACCATGGGCCATGCGGTGGATTCTTCGGCAATCATCATCACGTTCGGGAAATACTGGTATACCACGCAGTTGAGATGCTTCAAAAACTCGACTGCTTCGAGGTTCTCGCGCCCCCCGTACTGGTTGGGGACCCATTCCCCGGATTCCCTGCAATAGTCAAGGTAGAGCATGGAAGCCACCGCGTCCACCCTGAGGCCGTCCACATGGAATTTATCAAACCAGTATACAGCGTTGGAAATAAGGAAGTTTTTGACTTCATTTCGGCCAAAGTTGAACACGTGGGTGCCCCACCCAATGTGCTCGCCTTTTCTTCTGTCCTCGTACTCATAAAGGGCAGATCCGTCGAACCTGGCAAGCCCGTGGCCATCCTTCGGGAAATGTGCCGGAACCCAGTCCAGTATAACCCCGATCCCATTGTTATGGCATGTGTCTATGAAGTATTTGAAGTCCTCCGGGGTACCGTACCGGCTGGTAGGCGCATAGTATCCCGTCACCTGGTATCCCCACGAACCGTCATAGGGGTGTTCCATCACCGGCAGAAGCTCAAGGTGTGTATAACCCATTTCTTTTGCGTAAGGAACCAGCTCTTCGGCAAGTTTCCTGTATGAATAGGGCCTGAACCCGGTTTCGGAGTCCGGGTCGTCATCGGGTTCCTGTCTCCATGACCCGAGGTGGACCTCGTAAATGTTGACCGGTTTGCCGAATACGCTTTCTTCAGCCCTCTTCTTCATCCATTCGTCATCGGTCCATTCGTAATTGTCCAGATCGTACACAACCGATGCGGTCTGAGGAGGTTTCTCGGCAAAAAAGGCATAGGGATCGGCCTTGATATATAATTCCCCTGAGGGTGTCTTTATCTCGTATTTATAGATGTCCCCCCTGGTCAGCCCGGGTATGAAAATTTCCCACACTCCGCTGCTTCCTATCATGCGCATCTGGTGGACCCGGCCGTCCCACTGGTTGAAGGAGCCCACCACGCTGACCCTTTGGGCCATGGGCGCCCATACCCCGAAGGCCGCGCCCCTGACGCCTTCATGCTCGCACAGGTGGCATCCAAGCTTTTCATAAATCCGGTGATGATTTCCCTGGTTGAAAAGATACAGGTCATAATCCGAAATGGTTGGCCAGAACGAGTAAGGATCCCTCATCGTATATACTGTGCCGTCATAGGTCGTATGAACGAGTTCATACCGGAATATTTTGTCCCTGTCCGGTATGACCAGTTCAAACAGGCCTGCGCTGTCGATCTGTTCCATCTGGTAGATTGCGGATGACTCGATATCTTTTACGGCTATACTCCTGGAATGAGGATTGAACACTCTTACTACAATCCTGCCGTTTTCATCATGCATACCCAGTACGGCGTGTGGATTTTTTTCCGTGCCTCTTAAAAGCGCCTCGAACCGGTAATTTATTGAAGAACCCATGAATCCACCTCTCGTAATCCCCCGTATGGTATAGCCTGTGCCGGATAAATTTCAATAAGGGTTTCTTTCAAATTATTATACTATACCTGTAAATCAATTACAGCATGCTTTAATTTCGTTTTTCAATATGTTAATTTTATTATAGCTGAAACGAGGGGAGTGGTAAGCCTGGAAAACAAGGTTTCCCAGCGGCCTTATGTAAGGAAAGGCCCTGATATCGTTTGCAGGATGATAGACATCGCAAGCGTCATCCTCTGGGGGTTTATACTCGCCGATTTCGGTATCATCCTTTGGGCAAGGCCCGAGGACGAGACTTTCTTAGACCGTTTATTCAATATAAGCGTCAGGGATTACTGGGACGCCGCCATGCTGCAGGTGGCCCTGTTCCTTTCATTGGTCCAGCTCCTGCTATGCATCTTTTCATTGTACCTGAATTCAAAAAGGCTCAAACGCAAGGATGACAGGATCAGGGTCTCCATCATCATTTCAACATTCGTCGCCCTGTTCATCTGCCTGTTTTTGACGGTGTACCTTTACTTATCGTAAGAAAAATATTCAAATTTTTGTAACATGGTTCGTTTCCTGAGATTCGTTCGCTGCGCTCCCTCAGGATGGAATTAAGCTGTCATCCTGAACGAAGCTAAGGATCTCATATCAGCTTATACCTCTTCAGCGTCCGGTAGATGAACGCGGCCGTCTCAGCTTTCGTAGAGTAAGACTGCAGGGAAAGCTGCCCGTTTTTCCCGCTTATAATGCCTTCCCCCACAAAGGAAGCAATTATATCGGCCTCCTCCCGGGAGACATGGCTATAATCGCTGAACCGCTCCAGGATACCCGTATCGTGCCGTACTGCAGGCATGCCCGCATAACCCAGGGCGCCGTTCAGCATAATGAGGACATCCAGCCTTGTAACGGCCCTGTTGGGATATACATTGCCGTTGGCGTCAGGATGGAGAAGGCCAAGATCCACCGCTGTCATGACATCCTCGTAGTAAATATGCTTCGGGGTGATGTCTGCGGGAGGCCTGAGCCCCGAATAACCATAAGGGATATTGAAACTCTTTATTATGAACCTTGCAAGCTCGCCTCTTGAGACAACATTCCCGGGATCGAAAAGCCGGCCTGTGGAATCTTCAAATACCCCAAGACCCTGGAGCGTGTATATGGCATCAAGGGCCCACTGGTATTGCGCAAGGTCAGTATAGTTCACCTTCGCGGGTACTTTAACCGAGATTCCCGCCGCTTTTGACTCCCCGGAAATATTATAGGCTGTGACTTCATAATACACATTGCTTCCCTCGGGGGGAGCGCTGTCCACAAAACTTTGGGCGTCTTTCCCGGCCGAGCCGGCAACGGTCCTTGTAACAGAACCGTCGGGGTTTCGGACAGAGCGGTAGATATAATAGCCATCCTCAGCATTGGATAAATCTTCCCATGTTAAAACGACCCTGTTGTATCCCGCATGCAGGACCTCAAGATTCCCCGGGGTTTCCGGAGCAGTGCCCGAAAAGTAGAATTCCGGGCCAATCGTTTCAAGACCTCCTGTGTTTGCCCTTATCCTGAAATAATAGCCCTTAATGCCATCGACGTATAATTTGGCCGTCACATACTGATTGTCAGCATGTATAATCCTTTGCCACGGGCTGTTCATATCCCTGCGGTACTCAAGGGTATAGGTCGTATTGTCGGGAGCCGGCTTCTCGCTGAAAATAAAAAGTATGCCGTTATTTATATAGCTTATGATTTGCCCCGGGTTTTCCGGATACATGTTTACGATCTTCGTCTCAGTTGAAAATGCCGAAAAAGCCTTATCTCCCCGTACTGCACGGATCTTGTAGGAATAGGTCACACCTGCGGTCGCCGAGTAATCGGCGAAAGTGTCCGTGTTCTTCGGGATCAGGGCCACTTTTTCCCATTTCCCTGCTTCAGCCTTTCTCCATAATTCAAAACCTGTCTCATCGTCAAAAGGATAATACCAAGACAGAATTATCTTTTCGCTGTCATATGCGGCAGCGGTCAGATCTGCCGGAACCGGGACATACTCGGCGGTAACGCTGATTTCATCAGTATAGACCGAATATATGCCGTTTTTAGACCGCATGCGAAGCCGGTAAGTATAGGTATTTCCCTTTATGGCTCCGAAGTCAACGAAATAGCTTGAGTTTTGGTAATTACCGGCCAGAACCGAGAAATCTCCCGAGTCAGTCTGCCTTTCCAAATAAGCGCTTCCGCCATAGTTATTCTGGGTATCCCATTCAAGCCTGATTCTGCCGTCTATCGTTCCATAGCCCCATAAAGGTGTATTCAGGGGGAACGCCGTATCGGTGCCTAATCCATATTCCGAAGGATAATAGGATGAATGGCGGTCTTTTGCGTACTGTACCCTGATACGGTAATAATAACGCATATTTGTTGTTATATCGGTATCACGGTATGCTGTTTCCGTAATCGGCAGGGTTGCAATCACCTGCCATGAGGAATTGCCGTATTCTCTTCGCTCAATTATGGTATAGTAATCGGGAACCCTTTTCAGGAGAAGATCCGGATATGTCCATTCCATATCGATCTGACCAACGTATACCCCGGCTATCCTGAAATTTGAAGGGTATAGGGTGACAGCCTCAACAACAGGTGTATAGGGACTAAAGCTGTCACTGGTGTAAGTCCTTGCCCGGTACCTGTAGACATGCCCGTTGGTAACTGACATGTCTCTGTAAGTCTCCAGTTTTTTGTCCACATAGGCAATCGGATAGAACTCGCCCTGGTCGACCGCTCTTTCAATAATAGTATATATGAATGACTCCGTATCATTGTTTTTCCAGTATAGAACATTATAGTTTTGATAAGCCTGTACAAGGAACTGTTTCGGAGCGGAAAGCGTCGCAGCTCCGGCCATGTTCATTGTAAACATGCCCGAATATGGTATCATGAGCATTACGGCTAAAATAAATATTAATATTCTTTTTTTAATCAAGGCTATTACCCCCGATACTTATGTGAAAATAGTGACACCAAAGCTATATATTTTTATCGGCAAAAAAAGAGCCGGCAGTGATACCGGCAAGTAAAGGGGGTCAAAATGTATTGTGAGGTCATTAAGATTATTCTCTCATTATTTCATTTTTATACAGCAGAAATAAAAATTTGTTAGAATGACCGGTCTATAGTATAATAATGATTACGAACAAGACAGAAGGCACAGGTAATGCAGCTATGGATAAAGAAATCTGGAAAAAACCAAAAATATGCAGCAATATTGGCGGCCAGGCCCTGATAGAAGGAGTCATGATGCGCGGCAACGACAGGGTGGCCGTATCCGTAAGGAAATCCACTGGTGAAATACATACCGAGATAAAGCAATCGGTTCCACTGACAAAGAAAAACCGGTTTTTCGGACTGCCTTTCATCAGGGGCGGAGTATCGTTTATCGATTCGATGGTAGTGGGTATCAGGACGCTTATGGATTCAGCCGAGCTGGTCGACCTTGGCGAAGAAGAGGAAAAAGAAAGCAAGTTTGATATATGGATGAAAAAGAAGCTTGGAGAGAATTATTTCTCTTACATGCTTTATTTCTCCGTGTTTCTGGCGCTGGCTTTCAGCATAGCCGTTTTTGTACTTCTTCCAAACGCGGCTGTAAGCTTTTTTAACATAGACAAAAGCAGTTTTGGCGGTTCCCTGATCGCAAGCACTCTTGAAGGGCTGATCAGGGTCGGTCTTTTTATCCTTTATGTATGGCTGGTTTCAAAGAACAGGGACATAAAGCGGGTGTTCCAGTATCACGGCGCCGAGCATAAGACCATATACGCCTATGAGAACGACGAGGAACTGACCCTCGAAAACGTGAGAAAGCATACCACGCTGCACCCGAGGTGCGGTACTACCTTTATATTCATCGTGCTGATAATAAGCAGCCTGATCTTTGCTTTTACAGGCTGGCACAACCGCCTTGTCAACCTGGTAATCCGGCTTGCCCTGCTTCCCCTGATCGCAGGCATCTCTTACGAGGCATTCAAGCTCTCGGCCAGGTCGGACAGCAAGTTAGTACGGATAATTAGCGTGCCTGGGCTGTGGCTTCAGAAAATAACCACCAGCGAGCCTGACGATTCCATGATAGAAGTCGCCATCGCTTCGCTGAAGGCCGTTTTGCAGGAACAACCCGCAACGGAATCGTAAAAGCCGGTCATTTGGCCGTGTTTGAGGATAATGCCCGATGATTCTTGGAGATTTGCTTAAGGAAGCAATAAGGCATCTTAAGGATAATAAAGTGGAAGACCCGTCTTATGAGGCTGGTCTTCTTTTATCACACGTCCTGGGCAGGGATCCTGGCTATGTGTATGCCCACCCGGAGGAGGAAGTAAGCAATGAGACTGCCGGGCAATACAGGAGCTTAGTCGAAAGAAGAGGACGCCACGAGCCTTTTGCGTACATTACAGGCGAGTGCGGTTTCCTGGACATGACCTTATTCGTAAACAGGCATGTGCTGATTCCCAGGGAAGAGACCGAACTGCTGGCCCAAAGCGCATTATGGGCATTGGGCAAAACCCCGCGGTATTTTAACCGGAGGATACCAAGGCTCCCTGAAAAAGGAGCATACCGTGTCCTTGATGTGGGGACCGGCTCGGGCTGTATTGCCGTGAGCCTTGCCAGGCACTGCGATTATATCCATGTGGACGCTGTCGATATTTCAATCGAAGCCATTGCCGTTGCCCGGAAAAACGCCGAAAAATACGGTGTGGAAAGCAGGATTGATTTCATCGTTTCCGATTTTCTCAATGACTTTGCAATCAAGGAAAAATATGATCTTATTGTTTCAAATCCTCCCTATATACCCGAAAAAGATATAAAGACCCTGCCTGTCTCGGTAAAAGGGTACGAACCCCTTACAGCGCTTGCCGCAGGCAGCGACGGTCTTATCTTTTATCGTGCCCTTGCCGAAAGAGCCCGGTCACTTCTTTTTGGGCAGGGGATGATCATCGTTGAATGCGGCTTCAACCAGGGCCGGGAAGTAAAAGGAATATTCTCCGAAACAGGCATGGAAACCTTTATTTTAAAAGACCTTGCCGGGATCGACCGCATTGTCGCCGCCGTGAGTATAGGGGACGGAGGTTTTTGCTCAAAATGAGTATAGGGGACGGAGGATGATACTCAAAATGAGTGAAAACCTCCGTCCCCTATACTCATATTCATAAGGTATAAATTTCCCTTTCAGTGACTATACTCTAAGTATGATGGGCGAGGATTGATTCTTTTCACTCCTTTTCCCTGCCGTTACATAGAAATATTATATGAGACATTTTTACTGAAAGGTCGGGAAATTATGACTGGACAGGCAATAAAGCAAAAGCCCATGTTTTTAGGTTTCCTGCAGAGGCTGGGCTCGTCCCGGGCAAGGGAAGCGGCCAAAAAAGCCGAGCATGAAGAATATATGAGAGAGCTTGCCGAGAACATCAGGGATGCTTACATGGAATGGCAGAACGCCCTGGCAAACTATGAAACGGCTGACTGCAAGGAAATGATAGATTACTATGCCTACCGCATAAAAGCGTCCGAAATACGCTATGAATTCCTGCTTCGAAAGGCCAAGGAAGCAAAAGCGCAATAATATTTGCAAATCATACGAATGTTTTTGACAACTCCCGTATATAAATTAAGCAGGGCATAGACCTTGTTTTATCGGATGGAACGGCTATCCCTTATGGCGTTACTTTTGCCAAGGATAACCGTTTTTTCGTCAAGGGGAGTTGGTTTGATGGACAGAGTTCTTATCATATTGGCATGGATAGTGGGGGTTCTCATTGTTATTGCCTTTGGAAAAGCCTTGCTGCTTCCATTGAAGGTTATCCTGAAACTTGTAATCAACGGCATAATAGGCGGGATAGTAATTCTATTGATCAACCTTGTCGGGGGGCCCCTGGGCTTTAAAATCTCTCTTAACCTTATATCGGCCCTGATAGCAGGAATACTGGGACTTCCCGGAGTGATCCTGCTTGTCATATTCAAGTACCTGTTGTAGAGCGTAGCAACACATATTGAAGATTAACATAACATATAATTTGAAGGCATGCCGGTATCTATCCGGGAATGATATGGAAACGGGGCAGGATGCGATGATAGAGTCCAAAGATATTATAGAATCGGCTTATGGTATAAAAATTGCTTCAATAAAGCCTTGCCGCGGTGGTTTTATCCTCGATACCGACCGTGGCAAAAGGCAAATGCGCCAGTGCCAGTGTTCGGAAAACCGGATCTTGTATGTCCATGACGCCAAGGTCCATCTTTGCAGAAACGGGTTTTCCGACATTGATACATACGCCGAAACCGTAGATGGCAAGCCTTATATCGATATCGACGGCCAGTATTTTGTCATGACTCCTTATATAGATGCCCGGGAATGCGAGTTCGGGGACGATACGGACGCAATCAAGGCTTCAGTGGCCCTTGCCCAGATGCATAAGTCGGGCATAGGCTTCAGGCCGAGGGCCGGACTCTCCGTTCCCAGCGATCTTGGGAAACTTCCCGAGTGCCTTGGCAAGCGTTATGATGAAATACTCAGGATGAGGAGAAAAGCCGAGCGTGAAAGGGGCGCCTTTGACTACATATATCTTGACTGCGTTGAAAAATTCATCACCCTGGCTGAAAAAAGCCTTGATATACTTGACGGTCAGGAGTATGACCGCCTTGTCAGCAGAACCATGGCCGAAGGCGGGATCTGCCACCACGACTATTCCTACCAGAATATCCTGATTTCACCGTCCAGGACATATATCACAGGTTTCGAATCCTGCAGCGATGAAATAAGAATATATGACCTGGTGAACCTGCTGAGGAGAAAAATGAGAAAATGCAACTGGGACATCAAAAAAGCGTCCCTGCTGCTCGACGCATACGAGGAAGTATATCCGCTGACTTCGGATGAAAAAGTCGTTATGAAGGCGATGCTGTTGTTCCCCCAGAAATTCTGGCGCGTTGCCAACCGTTATTACAATTCGAGAAGGAGCTGGGCCCAAAAGAATTTCACAGGCATGCTGGAGGAAGTAATCGCCGAATACGACGACCACATCCGTTTCATGGACCGTTACGACGAACTTTTCGAATAAAATTATGGCGGATTCCAAGGTTTCCGTCCGGAGAAACCTTGTATCCGCCTGATTTTTAACAGCTGCAGCCTGCAGTTAGCGCAATCTGCCGCTCTCATGTCACATGTATCAGAACAGGCCCGTTATCCTGCCGTCGGCATCTATGTCTATTTTAGTGGCGCCGGGCACCTTGGGAAGCCCGGGCATGGTCATTATGTCTCCTGTGATAGCGACGACAAAGCCCGCCCCGGCCGAGAGCCGCACTTCCCTGACTGTGAGGGTGAACCCTTCGGGCCGGCCAAGCAATGTCGGATTGTCGGAAAGGGAGTATTGGGTTTTCGCCATGCAGACAGGCAGATTGCCGTATCCCATCGACTCTATGAGTTTCAGCTCTTTCAGGGCCTTGTCAGTAAAAATGACATCCCTGCCGCCATATATTTCCCGGTTAATTATCTCAATTTTCTCCCTGATGGGAAGATTCAGGCCGTACAGGTACCTGAATGAAGACGGCTGGCCGGATATCAGGCTGCATACCTTTTCAGCCAGTTCAACGCCGCCTTTTCCGCCCTCGGCGAAAACATCTGCAACTACCGCCTCAACTCCCCAGAGAGCGCATTTTCCCTTTATAAAGGCAAGTTCTTTATCGGTATCGGTAGGGAAATGATTTATGGCGACAATCGCAGGGACACCGAACTTGCCGATGTTTTCTATGTGTTTCTGAAGGTTAGCTATCCCCCGTTCCAGCGCTCCTATGTCCTCTTTGGCCAGGTCTTCCTTTTTGACCCCCCCGTTATGCTTGAGCGCCCGGACCGTTGCCACAATGACAGCGGCATCGGGTTTGAGATTGCCGTACCTGCACTTGATGTCAAAGAATTTCTCCGCGCCCAAATCGGCGCCGAACCCTGCTTCGGTGACCACGTAATCAGCCAGCTTAAGCGCAAGGCGTGTTGCTTTCAGGCTGTTGCACCCATGGGCAATATTAGCGAATGGTCCTCCGTGCATAAGACATGGGGTGTTTTCGAGGGTCTGGACAAGGTTAGGCTTTATGGCGTCCTTCAGCAGAAGCGCCATCGCTCCCTGCACTCCGAGATCCCTGGCAGTGACGGGATCACCGTTATAATTATAGGCTACGACTATCTTGCCCAGCCGTTCCTTGAGATCCGTTATATCCTGCGAAAGGCACAATATAGCCATGATTTCCGAGGCGACCGTTATGTTGAAACCGTCTTCCCTTGGAAAGCCATTAACCTTGCCGCCAAGCCCGACCACGATCTGGCGCAGGGCGCGATCGTTCATGTCCATGCAGCGCTTCCATGTGATACGTCTCGCATCTATCCCCAGCTCATTGCCCTGGTGGATGTGGTTGTCTATGGCAGCTGCCAGAAGGTTGTTCGCAGCGGTTATGGCATGCATGTCCCCGGTGAAATGCAGGTTTATATCTTCCATCGGCACAACCTGGGAGTACCCGCCGCCCGCTGCTCCGCCCTTGATACCCATCACAGGTCCGAGGGAAGGTTCTCTTAAGGCTATTATCGCTTTCTTTCCTATCTTTTCAAGGGCCTGGCCCAGGCCGATGGTAACAGTCGTTTTCCCTTCTCCCGCGGGAGTTGGATTGATGGCTGTCACCAGGACCAGTTTTCCGTCAGGTTTATCTTTCACCCTTTCGAAGACCTGGTCCTTTATCTTGGCCTTGTAATCACCGTAAAGCTCCAGTTCACCGCGATCTATGCCAAGCTTTTCGGCTACTTTTTCGATCGGCAGCATTTTTGCGCTTTGCGCGATTTCAATATCGGTCAGCATGATATTTTTGCTCCTCCTTGGGTTTTCAGCCCTGTTCCCGTTGCCGGGCATAATCTGCCTGTATCCCTTTATATTTATACCCAAATAATCAAGCATAAGACAAGACACAGATGTTTAAAACGAGGAAGTTCTATATTCTGCCTGTGGAGCATATAATGAGTATTGCTTTGTAAAAAAACCGATAAAAGAAAAATTTACAGGCAGGTAGGTTCCATGAAGATCAACTACGTATCAGTAACCAATGAGTATTTCGCAAAGACAAAAGAAGAGAAATATGTAATAAGGGGTGTATTGGACTGTGTTCCTCCGTTGATCTGGTTCAGGCATTTTCAGCTTCTGTGGATTTGCTCTCCGAAACTTTTCAGGATATGTCCCGAACCGCAGCTTAACAAAAACGTGATCATAATTCCGATAAAAAAGCAGGAGGATGTTATCTCAACCATTGAAGCCCTGAAAAACCTTGTAAGTAAAGTTGGCTATTCCTACATAATACAAACGGATCAATCCTTTTTCATAAACTTCAAAGATATGTTAAGTTCCAGAGATTTATGAATCTCTTTTTTTTTGTCTTTTTTAATGGTATACTTTGATGACGGCAGAAAGGATCTAAACGGTATGAAGACAAACAAAACATTAGGCATACTTTCAGTTTTATTCTCGGTTTTCGTGTGGGGCATATCTTTCGTTTCAACAAAGGTCGTCCTTGCTGAATTTCCGCCGGTATCGATAGCCTTTCTAAGGCAGTTTGTCGCACTTATACCATTGTTTGTCCTCTGTTTTCTTAAAAAGGAAAACCTGAAGATTGAGCGGAACGAAGTCTTAAGATTTATCCTGGCTGCTTTCTTCGGTATTGTCCTCTATTTTGTATTCGAAAATAACGGCCTTACGTTGACGACCGCTTCAAATGCCTCCATGCTTGTTGCAGCAATTCCCATTTTCGTTCTCATCGTCGAGAGTATAGCGCAGAGGAAGAGGATTTCCGTTCCATCGCTTCTATGCATCATTGCATCAGTATCAGGCGTTTACCTCGTCGTTTTCGAAGGAGGGCTGCCGGATTTCTCATCGGGGACTTTTTTGGGAAACCTTCTGATCTTTGGTGCCATGTTCTCATGGATAGTCTATACTTTCATCAGTGACAGGCTTGGAAAGAAATATTCCAGCTTAAAAATGACCACCATTCAAACCATCATAAGCATACCCCTGTTCTTTCCTTTTGTGGCAGGCGAGCTCGGTTCGTGGAGAGTACCGTCACTGACAAGTATTCTTAATCTGCTTTTCCTGGGCGTTTTTTGCTCCGCCCTTGCTTATGTCTTTTATCTTGGTGGAATAAAAATCCTTGGCCCTGTTCTTCCCTCATCGCTGCTTAACCTTATACCCGTGGTAACGATCATCGCGGGCGTCGTATTTCTCAATGAGACCTTATCCGTATACCAGGCAGCCGGAAGCATACTGATAATAGGCAGCCTGACCATTTTGAGCATATACAGGACCAGGTCATAAAAATAAAATTTTTATGCCTTCCACAGGGGCTGTCCATTTTTGCGGACCAGCCATATATTGTACTAAGCCCTGTAGGAAAGGAGGCATAAAAGTGTTTCAGCAGTTCGACAGAAACAGGTTTCGCGACCGGGACAGGGATTTCGACAGAGACAGGGATCGTGACAGGAATTTCAGAAGAGGCACGCCTTTTGATTTCTTCAGGTTCCTCCTGCCGATAACACCTTTTTCCCCTTCTGTCCCCCAGCGTCCGGCTGACAGCCCTCCGTCCGGACCTCCGCCGTCGTTCATTCCCCAGCAGCCTGTCGGCCCGTTCGCAGTTGATCCGGGAGCCATATCAAACTGCCGTTTCAGGTTTACCTATATCTGGCCTTACCGGATGAATCCCTTCTGGTTTTTTCCCACGTTCGTCGGGCCAAGATCAATAGCGGGTTTCAGGTGGACCGGCTTCAACTGGGTTTACTTCGGGATTGACCTGAGAGAGATACAGGCATTCCAATGTTTTTAGAGAGACCGGAAGCAAAAGGACAGAACCAAAAAGAGAGTCAGAAGGGAACGGTTCTCTTTTGACTCTTTTTTCCTGTAAGTATTTTTCCCTCCATTGCCACCAGATCAAATATGAGGCATATACGAGAATATCACAAGACATGCCTGCCAAGTCAGAAGGAAGCAGTCATTTATGCCATATTTGCTCATTGCAGCAACATGGTTTTTAAAAATTTACAGTGGAAGTTGGCTTTATAAAAAGGTATGATATTATAGATGGCGACTCTTTATAAATGAAATATAAATGAAGCAAAGGAACCGTCCCCCTGCTTCACAGGAGAAGATGAGATGGATAGGACCGGTATAGACAGGATAAACGAATTGGCAAGAAAAGCGAAAAGCGTAGGGCTCACAGAAGAAGAAAAGGCTGAGCAGCAGATGCTCAGAATGCAGTACATCGCCGAATACAGGCAGAGTCTGAAATTGACTCTTGAGAATTTAGTGATTATCGATGAAAAGGGCAACAGGAGTTATTTAAGGAATAAGGCCACTGAGGATTGAACGACACACGGACCGGATCAAAAAGTAATCTAAGATTTAAGCCCACCCGCATTTCAGAGCAATTTGCCCGATATGTGGGTGGGCTTTCTTACCTGTCCCCTATACTCAAAATGAGTAAAAGTGTACGTCCCCAAAACTCATTTGATGGGGTAGAGCCTGTCGCGGCCGCCCATCCATTTCCTCAGGACTTCGGGAATAATGACGCTTCCGTCTTCCTGCTGGTACTGCTCCACAAGGGCGGGCAGCACACGGCTCGTGGCAAGACCTGATGCATTCAGCGTATGCACGAATTCAGTCTTCTTGCTTCCCTTACGCCTGAACCTTATGTTTCCTCTCCTTGCCTGGTAGTCATACGCGTTCGAGCAGGAGCTTACCTCCTTGTATATGTTCATGCTGGGGATCCATATTTCTATATCGTAAGTTTTCCCCATGCTTGCGCTGCAATCCTGGGCTGCAAGCTTGCTGACCCTGTGATGAAGTCCGAGTCCCTGGACAAGCTTCTCAGCTTTATGGACCAGTTCATCCAGGGCAGCTTCCGAATGCTCGGGAAGCGTATACTGGAACATTTCCACCTTGTTGAACTGGTGGCCTCTTATCATTCCTCTTTCCTCCGTACGGTGGCTTCCGGCTTCCTTGCGGTAACATGGGGTGTATGCGAAGTACTTTTTCGGAAGCTCATCCTCGTCCAGTATCTCGTCCCGATGATAATTGATCAGGGCTGTTTCTGCCGTAGGAAGAATGAACTGCATCCTGTCGTTCACTTCGCTTGCCTCAACCTTGAACACATCCTCGGCGAACTTGGGGAACTGTCCGGCGGTGAAGCCGCACTGGTAAGTAAGGATATGGGGCGGGAGCATGAACTTGTATCCGTCCTTTAAATGCTCTTCAATGAAGTAGTTCAAAAGCGCCCATTCAAGGAGCGCCCCGTCTCCCGTGTAGACCCAGAACCCGTTGCCGCCAATCTTTACGCCTCTTTCATAATCTATCAGTCCAAGGGAAGTCACAAGCTCCACATGGTCCTTCGGCCTGAAACTGAATTCCGGTTTTTCTCCAAAAACACGGACAACCGCATTGTTTTCTTTCCCTCCTGCGACAACATCATCGGCAGGAATATTGGGAAGCACGGCAAGAAAATCGAAAATCTTCTTCTCGATCTCCCTGAGCTCATCGTCCAGAACCTTTATGCGCTCCGAAATATTCTTCATATCAGCCTTAAGCTGTGATACATCGACTCCCTGCTTTATCAGTCTCGGGATTTCATCGGATACCTTGTTCTTTTTAGCCTTAAGTTCTTCCGATTCAACGATAAGGTTCCTGCGTTTCTGGTCCCATGACAGCAACTCTGTGAAATCAACATCGTAAAGCCTTTTCTGCAGGGCCTTCCTGACTTCTTCAGGATTGTTTCTTATTCTTTGAATGTCCAGCATATAATAATCCTCCCTTTATACTTTCAGTTGGTAGACAATGCTTTATTCAACGCTTCCTTTTCTTCCCTGGAAAGTTCCCGGGACGGCTGTCCTTTTATGATCTCCTTGGAGTAAACATAAGAGTTCTCCCTCGTATATATACCCGTAATAATTACTCCGTCTTTTTTATCGTCCAGCGCAACGAAAGAGAAACTCATGTTGTTTCCTACGTTTTCAAAGGCATTATATGTAACAAGACCCACATGGCGAATGCAGGAAGGCATCTTCTTCTCAAGATCCGCTATCCTGTTCTCGACAGGTCCGTAGATATCTTTCTTAACACTGTCCAGTTCGCCGGAATAGGACAGCATAAGGTCCTCAATGTTTTTATCGCTCAGTCCCTTAATGAGCGATCTGTATTTTTTTATCATTCCGCCCAGCCTGAAATGATCGATCAGGATAAGTATGAAACATAAAACAGATAATCCCGCGACACCATATACTACATATATTAATACATTGTCCATACGATATTCATCCTCCCGTTACTGCATTGCCGGCTCCGGACAGCCGGAGATTTAAATTTCCGGCATTCTGCTTAAACCGCTCTGTTTTTTGTTATAAAGCGATTTCATATTTCAATAGGATATCATATTGCTTGCATAAGGAAAAGCAATTACAGGGAAAAACAGACGGCCTTTTTATTTTACATTATTTAACAATAAATCTATGATCCGGTCGAACTCCTCATCGGAATAGTATTCAATTACTATTTTGCCTTTTCCATTGCCGTCATACAGGCTGACCTTCGTTCCATACACCGATCTCAGTTTATCTTCAAGGTTTTTGAACTCTGCGGCTATCCTGTCGGCAGGCTTTTGCTTCCTGTTTTTCTTCTGTTTTTTGTCTTCCATGGAAGCGAGTTTTTCTGCATCCCTGACATTCAATCCTTTTTCTATTATCTGGTTCGCAAGGTTCAGCTGTTTCTTTTCGTCGGAAACGGTAATCAGCGCCCTGGCATGTCCGCTGGTCAGCCTGCCGTCTGTAATCATTTCCTTTATCTCTTTTGACAGGCTAAGAAGCCTGACCGAGTTGGCAACAGCTGTACGGCTTTTTCCCACAAGCTTTGCCACTTCCTCCTGGGTCATGGAATACTCCTCGATCAGCCTTTGATATGCCTCCGCTTCCTCGATGGGATTCAGGTCCTCCCGCTGGAGGTTCTCGATCAGGGCTATCTCCATTACCTCACGGGATGTCATGTCCTTAATGATGGCAGGAATGGTCTTCAGTCCTGCAAGCTTTGCTGCCCGCCATCTTCTCTCTCCTGCTACGATAACATACCTTGAGCCTTCTGACTTGACTATGATTGGCTGAACCACTCCATGCTCCTTTATTGACTCGGCAAGAGCTTCAAGGCGTTCCTGGTCAAAGGTCTTCCTGGGCTGTCTTGTATTTGGATCTATATCGTTTATTTTTAATTCCACAACGCTGTTTTTCGCTTCCTCAACAGTGTTCGCCGAGCTGATCAGCGCATCCAGCCCTCTGCCCAATCCCTTTCTCATTTATATTTCCTCCGAACTCATTATTACTTCGTCGGCCAGTTCCATGTAGCACTCCGCGCCTTTTGACCTGCTGTCATACAGGATTATCGGAAGGCCATAGCTTGGAGCTTCACTGAGCCGTACATTCCTCGGTATTATGGTTCGATATACTTTGTTGCCGAAATATTTCTTCACCTCTTCCACAACCTGGATCGACAGGTTCGTCCGCGCGTCAAACATCGTCAGGACGACACCTTCAACCCTCAATGTCTTGTTGAGATGCTTTTGTACGATCTTAACCGTGTTCATGAGCTGGCTGAGCCCTTCAAGGGCATAATACTCGCATTGGATGGGAACCAGTATTGTATTGGCCGCAGTCAGCGCGTTTATGGTTAGAAGGCCCAGCGAAGGGGGACAATCGATGATTATGAAATCAAAGTCTCCCGATACCTCTTCAAGGGCATCCTTGAGCCTTGTCTCTCTTGAAATGACGGAAACAAGTTCCACTTCAGCCCCGGCCAGGTTTATATTGGAAGGAGACAAAAGCAAACCGTCTATTTGTGTTTTGCATAAAGTCTCCTTTATCGGTACCTCGTTTATTATCGTGTCATAAATGGATTTGGATATTGAATTTTTGTCGACTCCGAGACCGCTGGTTGTGTTACCCTGCGGATCTATGTCGATTACGAGAACTTTTTTGTTCTTTACCGCAAGACAGGCGCTCAGGTTTACTGCTGTCGTTGTTTTACCCACACCGCCTTTTTGGTTGGCAATCGCGATAATCCTGGCCATCGATGCACCTCGTCAAATTTGTTTCACGTGAAACAATTCGTTTTCTCTCAGTCTTTCGTGATATAATTTTATCACATCAGTGATGTTTAAACTACACATAAGTGATATCGGATTGCTATTCACTCATAATTATATCAAACGAAACCTCTCCGGTCGCGTTGTTGATGCCTCGAACGAAAATCTTTTTATCTTCTTTTGCCTTGTAAACGGAAAAAGTATCGTTTATCCTGAGCTCGGAGTTAAAGAACATGTCGTACCTCCTGATCCTGTCAAGGCTGTTCCGTTCCTCCTCATCAAGCGCGTCGTACGCAAATTCGCCGTACCTGGTATTGTTCACGTGACCGATATAGTCGATAAAACTGTTATATACCTTCCTGTCATCGATTTTTTCAAACTCAAGGTGTGTTTTGAACGAAGGATATGCCTCTATTGTAAACTCTTCCTTTGGCAGGCCCAAATCGAATGGCAGCTCTTTTTTCCTGAAAATTTTCCTGTTGTCATATTCCATCAGCACTGAAAATGAAGATCCGTGAAATACCAACTCAGAACTTTCATTGGTAAAAACGAATTCCCTTCTGAAGAGAGGACCTTTTCTCTGCGAATACCAGGTTTGCGCCAACAGTTTCCTGTGAGGATCGACAGGCTTTACTATCTCCACCGAGAGCGAAATGAGTACCCATACCAGATTGTATTTTATGGTCGTATCCACGTTCAGATTTACATTGTTAAGATGCTTATCGACGACTTTCCCGAACAGGTCCTGGTATGCATATGGCTTCAAACAGTTATTTTCATTTATGTCGGAACTGTCAGCCATCAGTTCATAAACAAAATCCTTTTCGTTCATCGCGCTTACCTCTGTCCGTATCATTTTAATATCTTTTCAAAAGCCAGTCGTTCAGAGCCGGTCTCAAGGTATATAATGCCGCAATATGTATAACCGTTATTGCTCAGCATTTTTAACATCGACTTGTTGTCCCTGTGCGTATCTACCCTTATACTGAACACGTTCTTTTCAAGGCACATATCTTCGAGGCGGCTAACAATGAAAGACGATATTCTCTTTCCCTTGTGCCTGCTGTCCACGGCTATCCGGTGTATAACGGCATAATCATTATCTGACAGCCATTTTCCTTCATATATCTTATCATAAGATTTTTCGCCCCTGAAGGACAATACCACCGTGGCGATTATCCCGTCATCGTTTTCGACGACATAGCATTCTTCGTTTTTTATATCTTCCATGACAATATCCGGGTTCGGATAATTATCCTGCCACTGGTCGATACCGTTTTGCCTGAAATATTCCCGGGCCTGCTTAATTAATCCGTATATACTGTCAAGGTCATTCTCAACAGCTTTTCTGAATACCATACAACACCTTTTATTTTATAAATGTTTCACGTGAAACATTTAACCCTTTTCTTATATTTAAATGCAAAAAGAAAGAGGCTATGCCTCTTTCAATTTATATTAATACATTCAATATCAAATATCAAGATTGTTGACCATCCGGGCGTATTTATGGATGAACTCCTTCCGCGGCTCAACCTTTTCTCCCATCAGGGTTGTAACTGTTTCATCGGTCTGCAGCGGATTGTCCACTTCCACTTTGAGTATCTGCCTTGTTTCAGGATTCATGGTGGTTTCCCATAGCTGGTCCGAGTTCATTTCGCCAAGGCCCTTGAACCGCTGGATTGTAATGCTGTTGTCGTTCCTGTTCCAGTTTTTCTCCTTGAACAGCTTCGCAAGCTCCCTTTCATTATATACGTAGTATTCTTCCTTACCTTTTTTTACCTTGAACAGGGGAGGCTGAGCTATATATACATGGCCATTCTCTACCAGCGGTTTCATGTACCTGTAGAAGAATGTCAGCAGGAGCGTTCTTATATGAGAACCGTCCACATCGGCGTCAGCCATGATGATTACTTTATGGTAGCGAAGCTTTGACAGGTCAAAGTCCTCTCCTATGCTTGTCCCCAGCGCGGTTATGACAGGTCCCAGCTTGTCGTTGCCTATAACCTTGTCTTCCCTTGATTTTTCCACGTTCAGCATCTTGCCCCACAACGGCAGGATTGCCTGGAATCTTCTGTCCCTGCCCTGCTTTGCGCTGCCGCCGGCAGAGTCGCCCTCAACGATGAACAATTCGCACTTGGATGCGTCCCTCTCCGAGCAATCGGCAAGTTTTCCGGGCAAAGAGGTGGATTCAAGCACGCTCTTCCTCTTAGTAAGTTCCCTTGCCTTCCTGGCGGCTTCCCTTGCCCTGAAGGACAAAAGGGTTTTTTCAACGATTATTTTTCCTACCCTTGGATTCTCCTCGAGAATATACGACAGTTTTTCAGTGACGACAGCTTCAGTAAAGGACCTGACATCAGCGTTCCCAAGCTTTGTTTTTGTCTGTCCTTCAAACTGCGGCTCATGGAGCTTGACGCTTACTATTGCAGTAAGGCCTTCCCTTACATCCTCGCCGGACAGGTTCTTGTCGTTCTCTTTCAGCTGGTTTATCTTTCTCGCATAATCGTTTATTACTTTCGTTATGGCCGTCTTGAAGCCCGTGATATGCGTTCCGCCCTCAGTGGTCGCGATATTGTTCGCGTAGCCGTATATGTTCTCATTGAAGGAATCGGTATACTGCATCGCTATTTCAAGCTCAATATCTTCTTTCTTTGCGGAAAAATAGATGATCTCGGGGTGGATTACCTCCTTGTTCTTGTTGATGTACTCAACGAAGGAACTGATGCCGCCTTCATAATGGAGGACAACCTTTTTCTCTTCCTCTTCTCTCCGGTCGATCAGGGTTATCGTTATGTTCTTATTCAAGAAGGCCATTTCGCGGAAACGTTTCAGGAGTACCTCGAAATCAAACACTGTTTCTTCGAATATTTCAGGATCAGGCTTGAATGTTGTTTTCGTCCCGGTACAGTCTTCGTCGCACTCTCCTATTATATCGACACCTGTCACAGTTTTCCCGCGTTCATAGCGCTGCCTGAATATTTTTCCGTCCCTTGATACCTCTACTTCCATCCACTCGGAAAGGGCATTGACAACAGAGGCGCCGACCCCATGCAGTCCTCCTGACACTTTATATCCTTCGCCTCCGAATTTTCCTCCTGCATGGAGGTACGTATGCACAACCTGTATTGTAGGCAGCTTAAGTTTCGGATGTATTCCCGTGGGTATACCCCGCCCGTTGTCATATACGGTAATGCTGTTGTCTTTATTTATTATGACATGTATCTGGTCGCAGTAACCCGCCAGGGATTCGTCGACGCTGTTGTCTACTATCTCATAAACGAGATGATGCAATCCCCTTGTCGAGGTGCTTCCAATATACATTCCCGGCCTTTTTCTTACGGCTTCAAGTCCTTCAAGTACCTGGATCTGTTCTTCGTTGTAATCGTTGTGGTTGTGGTGATTATTCCTGATTTCCGTCATCCGGTGATTTCCTCCTGCAGCGAGTTTTCCTGCGTGCTTTTATTTTACAGCCTTTGCTGTTTTCAGAACTCGTTTTTTCAATGTTGCGGCAGATATGGGAGACAGGTATACGGTCTGCTTCCCGTTCCTGACTGTCAGAATGAACGACTTTGGAAGATCATTTCCTACTGTTACGACCTGCCCTTTTTCTTCGCATCTTTTAAGGAACTCCCTCGTATTGCCAGAGGTAGTGGTTCTTTCAAAATCCATTATAGCCAAAATGTCATTCAAAAAGACAATCATTTCTTCGCCGATATGCAAAAACACATCATGCCGGGCAGCCGCCCGGCTCACCTCTCTTTGCCAGCCGCCGCATATTTATTTTTATGCACCAGAATAATTTTAGTAAAGTTTTTAAATATGGTCAACTTTATATATTTCCGGTGACCGTCACTGTTCCTTCTTTGACAAGGAACTTCCTTATATCCTTTACTTTCAGTCCTGAATAAGGAAGATCGTCCGTGGTGGTGATCACCGTCTGTACTTCAGCCAATCCCTTTACCAGGTACTCCTGCCTTCCTGAATCAAGCTCCGACAGGACATCGTCCAGCAGTAATACAGGTTTTTCACCTTTGATCTCTTCAGTGTATAAAAGCTCTGCCATGATCAGCGACAATGCCAGAGTCCTCTGCTGACCCTGCGAGCAGAACTGCCTTGAGTTCAAGCCGTTCAGCAGGATCTCGAAATCATCCCTGTGGGGTCCGTATATGCACTGCGAAATGCTTATCTCTTTATCCATACCTTTTTTCAGGGTTTCTGAAAGCTGTTCCCTGAAAAAATCTTCGTTGGCATTCTCATCAATCTCGCAGAATGTTTTATATTTAAGTGAAGACTTTTCCTGCCCGGACGTTATGCTGCTTACTTCATTTTTCATATAGCCGTCAAGCGCCTTCAGGGCCTTCATGCGCATAACGGCTATTTTTGCGCCGGTCTGCGATATATGCTCGTTCCAGACTGGCAGCGTTTCTTCATACTTTTTTTCGTTTTTTCCTTTTTTCAGGGCGGCCGATTTGTTTTTAACCAGCTGGTTGTATCTTTTAAGCTCGTAAAGGTACTGCCTGTCTGTCTGGCATAAAAGAATGTCCAGGAATTTGCGCCTTGCCGCCGGAGACCCTTTTACCACTTCCAGCGTTTCAGGCGAAAAAAGTATTATATTAAGGGTTCCGAGAACATCGGAAATCCTTTCTCTCCTTATCCCGTTGATCTCAAGGAATCTTCCCCTGTCCCTTGAATACCTGATAACAATAGTGTTATCTCTGCCGTCGGCACCGCACTTCAGGCGTATTTCGAAACTGCAGCATCCGTTTCTTATAAGATCATGGTAATTGCTTGTCCTGTGGGATTTACCGGTAGACGCTATATATAAAGCTTCCAGTACGTTCGTTTTTCCCTGGGCGTTCTGGCCATACAGAATATTTATACCTTCGCTGAATGAAATCCTTTGCTTCCGGTAATTCCTGAAATCAGTAAGCTCCAATTCACGTACTGTCACTTTTGTTCACCATTTTGAACTATTCTGAAAACCTGGTTCCCGATACGGACAATGTCACCGTCACGGAGCTTTCTGCCCCTCCGGATCTCCTTTTCGTCATTTACGTAAATATCATTGCAGGCAATAAAATCCTTAGCCTCGCCTCCGCTGTTCACAAGGCGGGACAGTTTCAGTAACTGGTCCAGTTTTATATATTCCGTTGTGATCGTTATTTCTTTCATAGCGCCTCTTCAGTTTTTAATCCTGACAGGCAGTACAAGGTACAGGTACCTGTCATGGTCCACGGCAGTTATTATGCACGGTCCTATTGATGATGTGAAAGAAATTTTGATTTTTTCATCGGATATAACTTTAAGGGCATCGAGGAAATACCTTGGATTGAATCCTATCTGCAGAGGCATACCGCTGTTTTCGATCCTTATCTGTTCCTTGGATATTCCTATATCGGCTGCGGAAGTTATTATCATCTCTTCATCGTTTATATTGAATTTAACCGGATATCTCTTGTCGTCGCTTGTTATAAGGGAAGCCCTCTCAAGACTCTCCTCCAGTTCTCTTGTATTGACCGTTATCTCGGTCTCAAACTGGGTGGGTATATAGTTCCTGTAATTCATGAACTCCCCGTCAAGTATGTTCGATGAAATAATGAAGTCTTCGAAAATAAAGGATATAAGGTTGCCTGAGAGCGAAACGGTTACCAGGTCTTCGCTGGTTTCCAGTATCCTCAGGACCTCGTTCAGGTTCTTTCCGGGAACGACTACTTTAAGTTTTACATCTTCCTTTATCAACGTATTGCTCACGGCCATCCTGAATCCGTCAAGGGCCGCTATCCTTATTTCACTGTTTTCTGCCTCTATAAGGCATCCGGTCATTATCTTCCTGTTTTCGTCAGTGCCGACAGAGAATATAGTCTGCCTGATCAGATCTTTCAGCGCTCCCTGGCTTATTGTAAACGAAACATCCTTTTCCACTTTCGGAGGCAGGGGATAGGAATCGGGCTCCATGCCCTTTATTTCAAAATAGGTATTCAGGCACTCGATCCTTACCTTGTTGCCGTCGAACACCTCTATCATTACAGGAGCATCAGGTAGTTTTCTTGCAATTTCCCCGAAGATCCTGCTGTTCAACACTATGGATCCTTTTTCCATAATGTCAGCTTCCGCGTTGTATTCTATCGACATGTCAAAGTTATTTCCTACCAGCTTCAGCTTGTCGCCGGCCTCGAGATATATCCCTTCGAGAATCGGAAGCGTTGCTTTGGACATGATGGCTTTCTGCACGATATTTATTGCTTCAAGAAGATTATGCCTGAGGATCATGACTTTCATATCTTTATTCTCCTTATTTTTATTTTTTCTCAGTCATAACAGCAGTAAGCGCTGTGTAATGTGTTGAAAAGTGTACAGGACTGTTTTAACAAAAGGTTTTCGGCTGTTGATAAATGTGTTGATAATGAGCGCTTTTTTGCCACAATATTTCGGAATAAAAAAATCGACATTTTTCTCCACATTTTTTCAATACACATATCCACAATTTTTGAGGATATATGGTCAGCCGCATGCTACTTTCCTGTTATGTTTCTTTTCATTTCGGTAATTGCCCGCCTTAGTTCGGAGCTTCTTTCCATTTCCTCCTGTATTTTATCGCAGGCGTGCATTACTGTCGTATGATCCCTTCCGCCAAAAACCTGACCGATTTTCGGAAGCGACATTCCTGCAAGTTCCCTGCAGAGGTACATTGCGACCTGTCTCGGGAAAGCTACATCCCTCGATCTTTTCTGGGTCACCAGCTGATCGGGGGAGATGTCGTAATATCGTGAAACCACTTTCATTATTGTATTGTGATTTATATTCTCGACGGATCTTCCGGCAAGGATCTGCTTAAGGCAGTCCTGGGCAAGCTCGAGGGTTATAGGGCTGCCTGTAAGCGAAGCATAGGCTATTACCCTGTTTAAAGCCCCTTCCAGTTCCCTGATGTTTGACTCGATGTTATTGGCTATATATACAAGTACTTCATTTGGTATATCATATCTTTCAAGCTGCGACTTTTTGCGCAGTATAGCTATCCTGGTCTCGGTGTCCGGCGCCTGTATGTCGGCGATCAGGCCCCATTCGAACCTTGAACGCAGGCGTTCTTCAAGGGTAAGGATCTCTTTCGGCGGCTTGTCGCTCGAAATGACGATCTGCTTGTTATGCTCGTAAAGGGCGTTGAAAGTATGGAAAAATTCCTCCTGGGTTCTTTCCTTGCCCCCTATGAACTGTATGTCGTCTATCAGTAAAACGTCTATATTCCTGTATTTATTTCTGAATTCCTCGTTCCTGTCGTCCTTTATGGCGTTTATAAGTTCGTTTGTGAACTTCTCAGAGGAAGTATAGAGCACCTTGGCGTTGCTGTTCTGTTCTATCACGTAATGGCCGATGGCATGCATCAGGTGGGTTTTGCCAAGCCCCACTCCTCCATAGATAAAAAGAGGATTATAGGCTGTCGCAGGAGCCTCTGCCACGGCAAGGGCTGCCGCATGGGCCAGCTGGTTCCCGCTTCCCTTGACAAACGTGCTGAATGTATATTTAGGATTGAGTATCGAAAGACATGAATTGGAAGAACTCTCTTCCGGAGCAGGTTCCCTGCCGGCAGGCTTTTCGCCCGACCTTACAATCAGTTCTATGTCAAGATTTTTATGGGTAACATGTCTTATGGCATTCTGCAATAAATCCTTGTACCTTGACCTGATTATGCCGAGGTTGAATTCGGAAGGCACTTCAAGAACAATGGTACTGCTGTTTATGGAAACAGGAACAATGGTTTCAATCCAGGTAGAAAAGCTGACGCTTGTCAGCTCTTCTTCAAGAAGTTTCAAAACCGCTGCCCATGTTTCATTTATCTCAGATGCCATTAAAAATTCCCCCACCTTAGATTTCCTGACCGTATAAATAAATATATCAAACTTCAAAGTCTGATTCAACAGTGACTGTCTTCCTGACGGTCTGTGTTTTTATTGGGGGAAGCAGGGAATTTGGCTTACAATTCATAATATTAATGTAAAAATAAAGCATCGGTCTGTCGGTTTTCCTTGACTATAAGGCGTATTAGGTTATATAATATTGAACGGTGTCCATATAAACTGTTATCCGTAAAAGCAAAAATATAACAGGATTTATGATAATTTAACAACTGAATGGAGGTGGCCGGTTTATGCTTCGTACCTATCAGCCGAAAAAAAGACAGCGCAAAAAGGAACACGGCTTCAGAAAAAGAATGAGGACTGCCAACGGCAGAAAAGTATTAAGAAGAAGAAGATTGAAAGGCAGAAAGAAATTAACTGCATAAAGACCATTTATTGGTCTTTTATTCTATATGTATATGTATAAACAACAATATATATTAAAAAAAATTATTAATATGGACAACAAGGGGAAGAATCATTAAGTAAAACAAAGCAGGGTCATGGTTTTGGAATGGACAAACTGCCTGTATTAAAAAAGAACAGAGAATTCCAGAGGATATACAACAAGGGAAAATTCGCAGCTTCAGCCTTACTTGTGGTGTATGTCCTGCCGAACGGGCTTCCTGTGACAAGGCTTGGTATCACGGCCAGCAGGAAAGCGGGAAAAGCGGTAAAAAGGAACAGGATGAGAAGACTTATAAGGGAAAATGCCAGGATCCTGTATAACCGTTTGGAAAAAGGTTTTGATGTGGTAATTGTCGCGAGGAAAACAGAGAAAATCGTGAATCTTGATATTGTCGGCAGGGAACTGAGATATTTGCTGCGAAAGCTGGAATTATTGAAAGACAAGGATAACAGGGAAAACGATGTTTAAGAAATTGATCATAGGGTTGATAAAGCTCTACAGAAAATATTTGTCTCCGCTCAAAGGCAGGCCCACATGCAGATTCTATCCTACCTGCTCGCAATACGCATTGGATGCCGTAACTAAGTATGGTGCCTTAAAAGGCACTTATTTAGCTATATTAAGGATATTGAAATGCCATCCCTTCCACCCCGGAGGGTATGATCCTGTAAAGTAACTGTCGGAGGATAATTGTATGGGAGGAATTCTTAGCGCAATTGGTCTCTTGTTCGGGAAACTGATGTATTTCATATATAATACAATTGGTTTTCACAATTATGCGCTTTCACTCGTTTTTTTCACTATCGTATATAAGCTGATCCTGCTGCCCCTGTCCATCAAGCAGACAAAATCCATGCAGCGCATGCAGGAGCTGCAGCCTGAGCTCCAGAGGATCCAGGAGAGATATAAGCATGACAGGGAAAAACTGCAGGAAGAACAAATGAAGTTTTACCAGGAAAAAGGCATAAGTCCTACATCAGGTTGCCTTCCTCTCCTTATACAGATGCCTATTATCATAGCTCTCTTCTATGTTATCAGGATGCCCATGTCTTATATGCTGGACACGCCGGCGAGGGCGGTCAGCTACATGGCTTTGGTATCGATAAGAGACGGAGATCTTCAGAATATTAAGACTGACATGGAAATAAAGGATCCTGCAAAAGATAATCTTGATGACAAGTATCTTCAGGATTTCTTCCAGGAACTCACCAAAAGGGACGGATACGTGGAGATCAAGCTCCTGGACATAGTGGACAGGAAGCCTGAACTTGTGAACAACAACCCTTACCTTGACGATAACTTCAAAAGGATGTTGAACGAGTTCGATCTGAAGCTGTTCAACTTCTTCAATCTCGGCGTGAAGCCCGAGATAAATCCCGGGAAGATCGCAGGAGATCCAAGGACTTACATCCCGCCGCTTATTATACTTATAATATCCGTGGCTACATCATTCCTGATGATGGCACAGATTTCCGTGCCCAACCAGGAAAAAGGAAAAGACGGCAAACAGGCCAATGCAGGCTGCGCGGGCAAAGGAATGCTTTGGATGAACCCAATCATGTCCCTGATGTTTGGATTGAGCACTCCAAGCGGGTTGTCTTTTTACTGGACTTTGAACAATATACTGTCCTTTGTCCAGACCAAGGTGATGAATACGTTTACCAAAAAGACCGATGATACCAAAAAGGAGGGGAAAAAGGTTGCAAAGGTCAATAATAAAAGAGGCTAAGACTGTTGACGAAGCTATACGGCTTGCGTGCGAGGAACTTGAAACTGACATCGACAATGTTGACGTTGAAATCATAAACGAAGGAAACAAAGGCCTGCTCGGATTTATTGGAAATAAGAACGCTGTGGTGAAAGTAACAATAAAACCGGGAATAGACGATATCATCGTGGATTTTCTTCGTCCGATCTTCGAGAAAATGGAGATAACCGCCAATCTTGATATCATCCACGAGGAAGACTGTATTACGGTGCGCCTTACAGGTGACGACGTAGGTATCGTGATAGGAAGAAGGGGCGAAACCCTCGATTCCCTCCAATACCTGCTCAGTCTTGTTGTAAACCGCAAGACGGACGGTTATACCCGTGTCATTCTGGATGTGGCCGATTACAGGCAAAAAAGAGAGGAAACACTTGTCAGGCTTGCCAACAGGGTAGCCGAAAAGGTTGTCAGGTATCGCAGGAATGTTACCCTGGAGCCCATGAATCCTTATGAGAGAAGGATAATCCATTCGACCCTGCAGAACCATAAGTACGTGGATACCCAGAGCATCGGTGAGGAACCGAACCGCAAGGTCGTAGTCCGTTACAAGCAGGGCAACGGAAAGTATCATTAATAATCCGGGGAAGAATAATTGTCAAGGGGACGGTTCTTCCGACAACTTGTTGTCAGGGGGGACGGTTCCCTTGACAATATTGTTTAAAGCAGGTTCTGTCTGTCATATGCGTTGCGGACTGTATTCATTACGGATCGCCATTTTGTGAAATACAGATTTGTGCTGTCCGTGCTCCGCTTAAACCGCGTGCAGACACGCCGCATAAAATTAAGTTTATTAAGGGATAGCCTATGATCAACGATACGATAGCGGCAATTTCCACGGCTGTAGGCAGTTCCGGGATAAGCGTCATAAGACTGAGCGGACCCCAGGCCTTCGAAATTGCCGACAGGATTTTCCGTGGGAAAACCCCGGTCAGGGATCAGAAATCCCATACAATCCAATACGGCAGGATCATATCCCCTGAAACAGGCGAGACGATCGACGAGGTCCTTCTGACCAAGATGGAAAGCCCCAGGACCTATACCCGTGAGGATGTTGTGGAAATCAACAGCCATGGCGGCTATACCATCGCAAGGACCCTTTTGAACTTGCTGTACGAAAATGGCGCCAGGCCTGCCGAACCGGGGGAGTTCACCAGGAGGGCGTTCATGAACGGCAGGATCGATCTGTCCCAGGCCGAAGCGGTAATGGATATTATACAGGCCAGGACCGATAGGGTATCCAGGGTCGCGGTGAAGCAGCTGGAAGGATCTATCTCAAGAAAGCTTGAAGATATCAGGGAAAGGCTTATCGAACTGCTTTCCGGGATAGAGGTCAACCTGGACTATCCCGAGTATGATGCCGAAGAAGTGACTTTGGCGCAGGCCGGAGAAACAACAAAAAAGATTATCGGTATCCTTGATGAGCTCATAAAGTCATTCAGTTTCGGAAAGCTCTTAAGGGAGGGCATGGAGGCAGTTATAGCCGGAAAGCCCAACGTTGGCAAGTCATCCCTTATGAACAGGCTTGCAAGAAAAAACAGGTCCATTGTTACTGACATTCCGGGAACTACGCGGGATATTATAGAAGAATACATTAATATAAAAGGCATCCCGGTTAAGCTGGTGGATACGGCAGGAGTAAGGGAAACCGCCGACAGGATCGAGCAGCTCGGAGTCGAGAGAAGCGTCCAGGCAATTGCCGGGGCCGACCTGGCTATTGTCCTGGTCGAGGCGGGCACGCTGATAACCGATGAAGACGAGGCTATCCTGAAAAAAGTCCGGGAAGAAGGAAAGCCTTATATTTTGTGTATAAATAAAACCGATCTGATAAGGGACGGAAGCAGGCTGGAAAAGCTGAAAAAGGACATGCCCGATGCCGTGTTCATGTCCATTGCGGAAGATACCGGCATCGATGAACTTGAAGAACGCATATTCAGGTTTGCCGCCGAAAACATACATGACATGGACAACCAGGTCCTTGTAACAAACGCAAGGCATGAGAGCCAGCTGAAAAAGGCAAGGGCTTATCTTGAATCTGTTTATGCTGCATGCCAGTCGGGCATGACGCTGGACATGGTGGCCCTGGACCTTAAGGCGGCCCTGGAGGAGCTGGGTAAAATAACCGGGCATCATGCCGACGAAGATGTGATAAACGCGATATTTTCACGTTTCTGTATTGGTAAATGAAGTGGGATGTGAGAGTTTATAGCAGCCTGCCCTTATGTGCTGCAAAGCAGCACTTAGGGCGGGGCTATATAGAAGCTGAAAACGGGATGACTGAAGTGGGAAGGAGCGCAGCGGCCGAAGAATCCTAAAGAGATTCTTCGCTTCTCTCAGAATGAAATATAGGGGATATATATAAAGAGATGGATATAAAGGTGAAATTTAATGAGCGACTTTATAGGCGGCGAATATGATGTGATAGTGGTAGGCGCAGGCCATGCGGGGTGCGAGGCGGCCCTTGCATGCGCCCGCCTGGGGCATAAAACTGCCATTTTCACCCTGAACCTGGACAGCGTGGCAAACATGCCATGCAACCCGAGTATTGGCGGAACCGCAAAAGGCCAGCTTGTAAGGGAGATAGACGCGCTGGGCGGACAGATGGGCATTTCGGCGGACGCCACGTTCATCCAGTCAAAGATACTCAACAGGGGAAAAGGCCCTGCCGTATATTCTCTGAGGGCCCAGATTGACAGAAGGGCTTACAGCGCATACATGAAACTTGTGCTGGAACAGCAGGAAAACCTGGACGTAAAGCAGGCTGAAGTAACAGAGATATTATGCGGGGAAAACAGGGTAACCGGCATAAGGGTCCACACAAAGACCGTATACCATTGCAAAGCCCTTATCCTCACAACCGGAACATACCTTAAAGGCCGTATAATCATAGGTGACACGAGCTTCGAGGGAGGCCCGGACGGCCTGTTCCCGGCAAATCGTCTGTCAGACAGCCTGAGGGGCCTCGGCATTGAGCTGATGCGTTTCAAAACGGGAACCCCTCCACGTATCAACAGGCGTAGCGTAGATTTTGCCAGGATGGTTGAACAGCCCGGGGATGACGAAATAGTGCCTTTTTCATTCATGACGACGGATCCGGGCAGGAACCGGGTAAGCTGCTACATGACCCATACTTCAGGCGAGACTCACAGGATAATACGGGAAAACCTTCACAGGTCCCCTCTTTACAGCGGCGATATCAAGGGGATAGGTCCCAGGTATTGTCCTTCGATTGAAGACAAGATAGTCAGGTTCGCTGACAAGGAAAGCCACCAGATCTTTGTCGAGCCGATGGGCCTTGGAACTCTGGAAATGTATCTGCAGGGGATGTCGTCCAGTATGCCTGAGGATGTCCAGATCAGGGTGATAAGATCGGTCCCGGGGCTTGAGAACGCTGTAGTCATGCGGCCTGCCTACGCGATAGAATATGACTGCATAAACCCGACCCAGCTTAAGCTGTCACTGGAACACAGGAAAATAGAAGGCCTGTTTTTCGCCGGCCAGATAAACGGCAGTTCAGGCTACGAGGAAGCTGCGGCACAGGGCCTGATCGCCGGTATAAATGCGGCCATGAAGCTTCAAAACAGGGAGCCTCTTATCCTGGACCGATCACAGGCATATATTGGCGTGCTGATAGACGACCTTGTGACGAAGGGAACCAACGAACCATACCGTATGATGACTTCCCGTGCCGAATACAGGCTGTGGCTCAGGCAGGATAATGCCGATATAAGGCTTACGCCGATCGGGCGCGAGATAGGCCTGGTCAGCGATGAAAGGTACAGGAGGTTTTTGGAGAAAAAGAACCTGATCGAATCGGAAATGAAGCGTCTCCAGGAAACCATACTGCCGCCTGAAGATCATATAAACGAGTTCCTGGAAAGGCACGGCAGCGCAAGGCTCGTGTCGGGAATCAGGCTCTATGATTTACTGAAGAGACCGGAAATCGAATATGAGCATTTAAGCGAGATTGGCCAGGGCGCCGACCTTCCCCGGGAAGTCATTGAGCAGGTCACAATCAATATAAAATACGAAGGCTACCTCAAGCGCCAGATGAACCAGATCGAACAGTTCAGGCGCATGGAGGAGAGGCGGCTGCCTGAAGATATCGATTATTCCGTGATCCACGGGTTAAGCTCTGAGGCAAGACAAAAGCTGAATTCCATAAGACCCGTGTCGGTGGGACAGGCCTCCAGGATATCGGGGGTTTCGCCGGCAGATATATCGGTGCTCCTGGTATATCTTGAGAGCAGGAAAAGAAATAAAAACGATGAATCCTGACAATTAAGCCGCCAGTTTATTAGCGGACTGTCTCAAATAACCGCTTAAATCGCATACAGGCACACCGCTGTTACAGTAAATTATGAAAAAGGAATGTGTTTGGCATGCTCAGCGAAAAATATGCAAACCTTCTGGCCGGGGAGGCCGCCCATTTTAATATCACCCTTACAAAGCAGCAGGAAGAAAAGTTTTCGGCATATGCTGACTTGCTTGTCCAATGGAATGAGAAAATCAACCTCACCGCCATTACTGACGAAGAGGGCATAGTCATAAAGCACTTCCTGGATTCGCTGTCGATTATGCCGTATATGCCGGAAGACGCCAGAACCCTTATAGATGTGGGAACCGGAGCGGGTTTTCCGGGCATCCCGGTAAAGATCGTCAATGACAAAATCAGTGTCACGCTGCTGGATTCACTGGAAAAGCGGGTGAAATTCCTTAACGAGGTGATAAGCAGCCTTGGACTGAAAGAAATATATGCCGTCCACGGAAGGGCAGAAGATTTCGGGGCTGACAGGAAACACAGGGAGCAATTTGACGTTGCCGTTGCCAGAGCGGTCGCAAGTCTGCCCGTTCTTTTGGAGTACTGTCTTCCTTTTGTGAAAGTAGGGGGCTTATTCATCGCAATGAAAGGACCTGATGCTGAAAATGAGCTTAAGGAGTCCGGAAAAGCCCTCGAGGTCCTGGGAGGAGAGATCATTGGCACCAGTGAACTTACTCTTCCCGGGAGCGATAATAAAAGATGCATCATACTGATAAAAAAATGTAGACATACTCCGACAAGCTATCCCAGGAAAAGCGGAAAACCGACAAAACAACCTATAAAATGATGCCGAAACTCGCTTTTTAAGCGAGTTTTGTGCGATATAATCTTTTTTTGAAAAAAAGGATGGGGCACTTTTTGTGTAGAATAAATTAAATGATGAGTAAACTTTTTATCCACTAAAGAAAATGAAAGGAAAGGTGCCCTATGATCGCTGCAAAACTCAAGTTTCCCGGGTTAGAGAAGAAAAATGACAACAGGAAAGATGATAAAAAACAGGATAATAAAAAAATCATGATGATCCCTATCGACCTGATACGGCCAAATCCCTACCAGCCAAGAAGAAAGTTCGAGAATTCCGCCCTGGACGAGCTTTGCCAGTCCATAAAGCAATACGGAGTCATTCAGCCTATCAACGTCAGAAAGATTTCCAACTCCCATTATGAACTGGTTGCAGGAGAAAGGCGCCTTAGAGCCGCCTCGATGGCAGGCCTCAAGGAGATTCCGGCCATAGTGGTAGATATCGGGGACGACGACTCCGCCATAATGGCGCTGATTGAAAATTTGCAGAGAGAGAATTTAGGATATATTGAGGAAGCCGAAGGTTATCGAAACCTGATAAAAGAGCACGGACTCACCCAGGAGGAACTTGCCCAGAAGATAGGAAAGAGCCAGTCTACCATAGCAAATAAATTGAGAATCCTCAGGCTTTCGCCGATGGTCAAAAAGATACTGGTCGATAACAACCTTACCGAAAGACATGCGAGGGCGCTTTTGAAAATAGAGGATGAGCAGATACAGCTGAAAGTCCTTCAGAAAGTAATTGAAAAAGGGTTAAATGTCAGGAAAACCGAGGAACTGGTGCAAAAAGCGCTGGATAAGTATTGCAATCCCCAGAAGACTGATGATTACAGGGGACGGATAACAAAGTCCATTAAGGATATAAGGATTTTTGTTAATACTATCAGGCAGGCCATTGATACCATGAAAAAATCAGGTGTAAATGCAAGGGCCGCCCAGATTGACAGGGGAGAATTTCTGGAATTCATTGTCCGCATACCGAAGCGGGAGGATCTTAAAAAAGCCCAGTAAAATTGAGTATTCAGTCCTGTTAATAACAATATGCGATCTCCACTATATCTGTCTTTTTGACAGTATTCCTGCCTGAAACCGGCAGGCTCTTTTTTTATTGGACATAAATAAAAATGTTTATTAAAATATAATAGGTATTCTTAAAAGATGGATAAAATAAATGTGTGGAAACGAAAGGAAGCATTGATTCATGTCCGAAAACGGCGGTAACATTGGTAACCCGAATGCAGGCAGAATAATTCCGGTCGATATCGAAGCAGAAATGAAACAATCCTTCATTGATTACGCGATGAGCGTTATCGTGGACAGGGCTCTTCCCGATGTAAGGGATGGTCTGAAGCCTGTTCACAGAAGGATTCTTTATGCCATGAACCAGCTTGGATTTACTCCGGACAAGCCTTACAGGAAATGTGCCACGACAGTCGGAGAAGTGCTGGGCAAATTCCATCCCCATGGCGATGCAGCCGTATACGACAGCCTTGTTCGCATGGCTCAGGATTTTTCAATGCGCTATCCCCTTGTGGACGGCCACGGTAACTTCGGTTCGGTGGACGGTGATCCCCCGGCTGCCATGCGTTATACCGAAGCAAAGCTCACAAAGATATCGCTTGAGATGCTCAGGGATATCAACAAGGATACAGTCGATTTCAAGCCGAACTTCGATGAGCACGAGGTTGAGCCGGTTGTTCTGCCGTCCCGTTTTCCAAATCTCCTGGTAAACGGGTCCATGGGAATCGCCGTGGGCATGGCTACGAACATCCCTCCTCATAATCTTACCGAAGTTATTGACGGCATTATAAAGTATATTGAAAATCCTGACATTACTATAGACGAACTTACGGAAATCATAAAAGCCCCCGATTTTCCCACCGGTGCCACCATTATCGGCCTGAACGGAGTCAGGGAAGCATACAGGACAGGAAAGGGAAAAATCGTGGTCCGGGCTGTTACGGATATCGAAACCTTTGCAGGACAAAGGCAGAGAATAATCGTGACCGAACTGCCCTACCAGGTAAACAAGGCCCGTCTCATTGAAAAGATTGCCCAGTTGGTTAAGGAAAAGCGCATCGACGGCATTTCCGACCTGAGGGACGAATCGGACAGGAATGGAATGCGCATCGTTATCGAACTTAAAAGGGATGCGAACGCAAACGTCATTTTGAACCAGCTTTATGCGAATACCCAGCTCCAGGACACTTTCAGCGTCAATATGCTGGCGCTTATCCAGACGCCTGAAGGGAAATTCGAGCCCAAGGTCCTTAACCTGAAAGAATGCATCAGGTACTACCTGATGCACCAGCAGGACGTAATAAGGCGCAGGACGCGTTATGAGCTTGAGAAGGCCGAAGCGAGGGCCCATATCCTGGAAGGTCTCAAAACCGCCCTGGACAACCTTGATGAAGTGATAAACATCATCAGGAGTTCAAGGACCGAGCCCCTGGCCAAGGAAAGGCTCATGGAGCGTTTCTCGTTCAGCGAAAAGCAAGCCCAGGCCATCGTGGACATGAGGCTCGGAAGGCTGACCGGCCTGGAACGCGAAAAGCTTGAAGAAGAACTTAACGAACTTATTAAAAAGATTGCATACTACAAGGAAGTCCTTGAGAAACCTGAACTTGTGGACAAAATAATTACCGAGGAACTTACGGAGATCCGGAACAAGTACGGGGACGAAAGACGCACCAGGATAACCATGGATGAAACGGATATAGAAATGGAAGACCTGATCAAGGACGAGGATGTTGTCGTCACCATTACCCGTTTTGGTTACATCAAGCGTACCCCCGTCGACGCATACAGGAGCCAGAAACGCGGAGGTAAGGGAATCACCGGCCTGACGACGCGTGAAGATGATTTCGCGGTGGACATTTTCACTACTTCCACCCACAGGTACCTTCTGTTCTTTACAAACAAGGGGAAGGTATACAAGCTGCGCGCGTGGCAGATCCCCGAAGCGGGCCGCCAGGCAAGAGGTACAGCAATAGTGAATCTCCTGCACCTGGAGCCGGACGAGAAGGTTACCGCAAGCATCAAGCTCCACGGCGATGAGAAAAACATGTTCCTGGTCATGGCCACCAAGAAGGGCATGGTAAAAAAGACTCCCCTTGAACAGTACGACAATATCCGCAAAGGCGGTATCATAGCCATAAACCTGAAAGAGGACGATGAGCTTATCGGTACCCGCCTGACCGACGGTTCCTATGATATAATCCTTGTTACCAGGAACGGCATGTCCATCAGGTTCAGGGAGAGGGACGTAAGGCCTATGGGGCGCACTTCCACGGGAGTCATAGGGATCCGGCTCGACGAGGACGATGAAGTCATATCCATGGTTCCATACTTCGAAAACACCACCCTGCTTGTAGCCACAGCCAACGGTTTCGGCAAGAGGACTGATCTTGACGAATACAAGGTTCAGGCAAGAGGCGGCAAAGGCGTTCTGACTTATCGGGTCACCGAGAAGACCGGTCCGCTGATAGGTGCCCTGTCTGTCAATGATGACGATGACCTGATGCTCATCTCTACAGACGGAACGATCATCAGGATGCACGTCGCCGAAGTGAGCGTATTGAGCCGCGTAACCCAGGGAGTCACATTGATGAGGACCTCGGAAGACAACCGCGTCGTATCGCTGGCACGGATACCTGCCGATGCCAGGAATGGCGAAGGCGATGAAAACGAAAGCAACGGCACTCAGCCGGACGTATCCGGACAGGACAATGAACAGGATAAATAAGACAAAAAAAACGGTATCTCGTATATCTATGAGATACCTTTTTTAAATTAAGATATTATAAAGAGTATATTAGGGGGGTAAATAATTTATGTTTTGGCTTAATTACCAACATTATTATAAATCATATCGGGGAGAATTAAAAGTTTAATATTTTGCGGTGTCCACTGCAAGATCGTCAGTGTTTTTAATGAA
>ENA-OWPA01000475-OWPA01000475.1-bioreactor-metagenome-genome-assembly--contig:-NODE-475-length-53637-cov-5.894268_pt1 | contig 53637 bp, 46 predicted proteins | sample MGYA00238139_ERZ651803 | MGnify/ENA primary metagenome ERZ651803 (study PRJEB26909, sample SAMN07631231) | bioreactor metagenome | isolation source: Switchgrass digestor | place: USA: Dartmouth...
TCTTTTACCTGCTTTGTTAGTTGTAGGTGGTCTACTTTTCGTGGCCATTTATGCAGATTTTATACTGACCATTAACAAATAGATTTCATTTGCTATGCCTTTAATATTATTCACAAATCCAGGTATTTGGTTCTCATCTAAGGATGCAACATATTCTCTGATGGTTTCTATATCTGCATCATGTAAATCACTGCGGCTGCGGCGAATAGCCTCAATAATATACATTTTGTCTGGATCAATTTCACCGGAACCAGAAGCAACAAAATGCCCAAGAGCAGCGGCAATGCCTAGCTCATCCCAATTCTTTTTTATTATTTTTTTAATTTTCTTGATCTCCATATTACACCTCTGTCTGGCGGGGCTTTATCTTTTTCCCTTCTTGTTTGCCTTGATTAAATGCCCGCTTAATGGCTTCCGGGGAAGGTTCGCGTCCTTGCGCTTTCATAACAAAATAAACATCCATTGCCCTACCGATGGCAACTGTTAGACCCCCTACTAAAGGAACTGTCATTAAACCCCCTAAGAACGGCAACCCGAGTTTATAGAGCCCGATCGCTGTTTGTTGGGCAGCAAACCCTAAACCAACAACACCACCGATAGCTTTAATTACCTCCCAGACACCTTCTTCAGCTATATTTACTCCACGCACCTTCCCGATTTTGTGACCCATAAAAGCCTGAATAGCTGTTAATATTGGCATATCTGCAAAAGGAATTGGCTGAATGGCGACACCGGCACAAATCGCAGCTGTGGTATAGATTATTTTGTTGACCTTTTCATCTGCTGATAAGTCTTGCCTTCTTTCAATTTGTAAAATTTCGTTCTCTATTTGCCTTTTTAACTCTGTAAGCATATTAGACTTTCTGTGAGACATTTTAGGGATTTGTTGGCCTCCTCTCTGAATGCTGGTTTTAAATCATGGTGCCAGGCGACCGATCACCGATCACCGGGACTGTCCCCCCGCGCGACCCCGTGCGATGTTAACTCAATACTATTGAAGCAGATTGCAAGGGGAAGCACGGGGACGTTCTTTTTGCTTCCTTGGGGGATGGTGCCAGGCTGTAATTTTAACAAGGTTTTATTATTCTTTGTAGAATTATAAGAAAATAATGCCTATATTTTTGAAAATATGGTACTCAAAGGGGTTTGCAGGAGGTATAAACTAAACAATGCTAAAACGTGTTATGATTTTTATTGATGGTAGTAACATGTACCATAATTTGATGAATACTTTTGGTAAGGCAACAATAAATTATCATAAATTTTCTTTAAAACTAACCGGCACGGATAGAGAATTAATAAGGACATATTACTATAACTGTCCAATTGACCAAGACAAAGACCCTAATGCATACAAAGCCCAGCAAAGATTCTTAGATAGCCTATCTAACACTCCGTACCTGGAAGTAAGGTTAGGTAGGTTACAGCGAAAAATCGATGGAACTGTAATAGAAAAAGGTGTCGATGTTAAAATATCTGTTGATATGATTACTAAGGCCTTCAAGAATCAGTACGATGTTGCTATATTAGTTAGCGGTGATGCCGATTTCGTAGAAGTAGTCCAAGAGGTAAAAGACCAGGCCAAACATGTAGAACTTGCTGTATTTCCCAGTCAGCAATGTTACCATCTAAGGAAATGCTCTGATAGAGTCATAATACTAAACGAAGAATTTATGCGAGATTGCTGGTTACCAATAAAAACAAGAGGTTGAAGATAACTCTCAACCTCTTGGATATAATACATTCCTGTAGTTGCAGCGCAACCACAGGGGGTTAATAAACCTACCCTTGTCATGCAAGAGTAGGGATTTAATACGTAAAGCAAATTTAGCATTTTTATTAGTATAAGTCAACGCCGTTATTTGTTAATATATTCAACTTGTTGTTGAAATATTCAACTTATTATTGAATTATTCTTATTAGATTTAATATTTTGTTTATTTTACTAACGAATATTTGCTAGGAAGTGGGAAACAGAAGGGCGATGTGAGTCAAAATCACCGTTCCCTTGACTCGAGGTATAATGGTCATATACAGCTATTAAATAGTCAAGGGGGACATATCCATGGGACTATTTGATTTCCTTAAAAAGAAAATTAAAAAAACAATTTCTAGTGTGCCGGCAATAAGAACTGAAGGTGAAGAGAATAAAAGCGATAGCTTTATAAATACAGCTGTTGATGTGAGACCAGACAATGTGCCGCCGGAGGTTTTAAGGCTGTTATGGTTCTTGGACGGTCCTATGAAGAACTATGAAAATATTGCAAAACATAAGTCCAAAATAAATGTTGAGGGTTTTGTTCTTGAGATTTCATTTTTTGGAGCTGAGGAACCTAGCGCTATAAGATTATCACTGCCTGTTAAAAAGCCTGCTGACATTGAAAGTGTAGAGAAACCGCCGTATTATCCCTCTTATAGTTCGTTATCACCTCAACAGAGATGGATATATTTGGACTGGTTGAGAAATGTGGACAAAGAAATAAATATTGGATACGTGTTTATTTTTTATTATGGGCTTGAGAGGCATTTGTTTTTTGGGGATGCTGAGGCGGCTTTTAATATGATATTGAGATTACGCCAAAGGCACAAAAATAGTTCTTTTTTGAGTTATTCATCCACTGCCTTGGTAGCCGCTTGTATATTTCATCAGAAACCGGATTGGTTTGTAAGATATATGCAGAGCATTAGTAATATTGAGGAACTTGCTGTCGATGATGTTTATGTTTTGGCTAAACGGGCTTTGGGGATGGGTTTGACAGCTCAAGAACTTATGAAAATATCAAGAAAGGTAGGTTTTACAAATCAAAGATACATTAAGGGTGAAAGCGTTTTATTTGAGCAAGAGTTAAAAAAGCTGCTGTTAGAGAAATTCTCAGCAGAAGAAATACCCTTATCAAATTTTGACTTAAAAGAATGCCCCATCGTCCCACAGGTTATTTTTGCAAACTATTCAATTGATAATCAACAAAGGATAATTAACATTCCGTCCATCATTGAGAACCAAACCTTTTCTGAAATGGCATTAGAATTACTAAAGGCTACCCATGAAAGAGTAAAGGTTTTACTAAGAGAGCTCAGAAAAGGCGGCAGCTATACCCCCCAAGAAAAGCAAATAGTTAATAAACCAACTAAAGAGATTGACGATGCATTTAAGGAATCTCCTTTGTTTGAAGCGATAGATATTCATCTGTTTGATAAAAATGTGAAATATTTCAATAAAGGTATCTGCCCCTATTGTGAAAAACAACTTCAAAAAAGACCAGTACAAAAAGGAAAGTGTGAACACTGTGGCAATACAATTCTTGTTAAAAACAGCGTTTTTACAGGTCAGAAAGTAATGCTCACTGAAGATGAATACAAGCAAATGGTTGATATTAGAAATGAACGTATCTACAGAAACTGGGTAAAAACCATGTTATCCCATGAAGGGATTGATATTTCAATGTTTGCAAAGGAAACAAAGCTCAAGAATCTTAGTATTGAAGAATCCTTGTTAGAGGTGATTGCTGCCAATGCTCAAAAACATTTCAGGGATTCTAATATGGGGTTTTATAGGAATAGCTTAATGCATCTTGGCAATGTGTATGAACGAATGGGGCAATTAGAAAATGCCTTGGACAAATATTTATTGGTCTGCTATTATGACTTGCGCGGCTGCATGAATGGAACGAGAGAATACAATCAAGAGTTAGCATTTTTGGCTCCCGCAGTTGTTAAGTGGATAGATAAACTTGGGGATGCCCTTAATCTTAGTAGAGAACAAATGAAAGAAAGATATAAGGGTCTAGTAAAGCAGTTGAAAGAAGATGGAATTGCTGGTGTAATCGATAGCACCTGGAGCGAATTGGAAGAAGCTTTGTATAGCCGGGATTAGTCCATGGTGGGTCCACGGTGGGCGCACTCGTCGGTGCCAGGCTTGCTTTATTGGGCCGATCACCGGGACAGGTTGGGTGATCGGGCCCGATCGGTGGGACAGGTTGCCCGCGCGATCACCGGGACTGTCCCCCCGCGCGATCCGGCGTTGGGCGTGACACGGGGACGGGGGTCGCGTCACGGTGGTGTGACACGGGGACGGGGGTCTTGGCCGCCCCAAAAGGTGGATGTCTTGTTTCACGACGACAGGGGAGCAAGAAGACGCGGGTCTAGTTTCACTGCGTTCATAAGAAAGGGAAAACAAAAAGGAAGCAAAAAGAATGTCCCTGTGCTTCCTTGCTTCCATGCCGGCAGATTATCAAATGTGACGCCGGCTGTATTCCGTTTCGCTAGGCTTCTTTTTACCCGGCCTCTATTTACTAGGCTTCTATTTAAATGGTAGATAGAGTCTTGGTACTGGGCAGGGGCAAGTCGATAACAGCTACTACTAGCTCGGAAAGTGAGCTTCTACAGATATTTACTTACCTAGTTTCCTCCCCATGTCGTAAACTTCCTCAAGTATCTCCGGGCTTTTGTAGACATCCCCTTTGTTATCGATCCCGCGATAACAAGCGGTTGCCGCCAGTTCGATCTCCATGATCATAAAAAAGTAGCGCGCCACCTGAAGGGCGCCGTCGAAAACGTGCGGCAGCTTCGTTCCGGCACAGCTGATGAAAATCCCTTTGCGCTGTGAGTTATCAAATAATTTTTTCCCCAACAGAAACTTGTAAGCCCAGAACTGTTGGGAACGGTCAATAAAACTTTTGGCCTGGGCGCAGATCCCCATCGAGAAAATAGGAGCTGCAAGAATTAAGCGGTCACAAGCCAGGATCTTCTCAAACAGCTCTGCAGAGTCATCTTTGATCACACATTTCCCTGTAGTATCACAACCGCCGCAGGCACGGCAGGGAACATAGTTGTAGTCAACCAGATATAAAAATTCGGTCTTCCCTCCTGCATCCCTGCAGCCTTCCAAAGCCTTTTGGGCAAGAATAGAAGTGTTCCCTTTTTTGCGCGGACTACAGGCTATGGCCAAACAGTTCAAACCCATTGTTTAACATCCTTTCAGGGTTTCCAAGGGTGTTGTCGAAGGGACGTGTCAAAAACGCCCTGTAAGTGCCCGTCTCAAGGGCCGCGTCACGCATGGTCGGTGCCACACAGTTGGTGTCAGGCTTGCTTTGACTGTGACACGGGTGTGACACGGGGACGGGGGTCTTGTCACGTCTATCGATATCATAACAGAACTGCTGCGTGGTAGCAATAAAAACACACAACGCTCATACCAGACCAATCGGGGGGACGATCAGTAAGAGGAGGTCAGGACCGAATAGTGGGACAGTCCCCCCGCGCGATCAGTGGGATAGGTTGGGTGATCGGACCCGATCAGTGGGACTGTCCCCCCGCGCGATCTGGGGGACAGGTTGACCCAGATCCGCTGCGGATCCGCTGCGGGCAGACCTCCCGACCGATTACCGCCATTCACCGCGATCACCGGGACTGTCCCGCTGCCGGAAACTGCGCAGGAGAACAGCGTCTCACCTCTAGAAAGCCTTTTGCCACAAGGGTATCGGAGTTCTCTTTTCAATTAAGGTGTAAAACTAACGAACCATCCTTTCAGTGAATCAAAATCCCCGTCAACCTGCTCCCAAACCAACAACTAACTATGGTGACACGACCCCCGTCCCCTTGTCACGCGGGATGAGAGATGGTACCACATGTGATAGGGGAACGGGGGACTTGACAGTGAGTCAAAGTCACCGTCCCCTTGACTCATTGACTCACCTTGACTCACATTCACCTTTGGAATCATCTAGCATAAAATGGCTAGAGCAACTTATTGGGGGGTGGTTCCCATTTCCAGTTATTTTATAAGTGAATCTTTGCGCCAGAACACCTTTTGGCTGCGCATTATGAAGGAACACCTGTTGTTCATACGGCTTGGCCTTCCTTGTGAGGAACAGGCTATGCGTGCTGAGGCACAGCGCTTGGAAAACGAGGCCGGGCACCTGCTAGATGAGGCTCGCCACCTTGGGGGGACGGCGAATGAGAAAAAGATTTTTGAATTCAACCGCAGTGTTATTTCACTGCTCACTGCGATAATAGGTTTCAAAAGCCGCGTGCTGAGAACCCTTGTCTGCTGTGAGGTTCCTCCTGCGGCTAATTTTCCCCTGATCCTTGATCACATCAGGAGAGAGGCTATTTATTTTCGGGCAGCCCTGGTGCGTTTGAATGAAAAGATCCCTGTGGGACCGGTAGAAATGTTTATCCAAGAGGAAGTTTTCTGGCTGCGCATCATGGCGGACCACAGTAAGTTCATTGCCCACTTACTGGACCCAGCAGAACGGGGATTTATCCGCCTGGCCATGGACTTCAGCAAAAGGTTTGATGAACTGCGTTTCATTGCTGAAGACTTTGAAACAATGCTGGTACCACAGACCTTCGAAAATTCCCTGCTGCCGGATGCCGGTATGCCGCCGAAAAGGCCGTCGGTTTTCGGAAAGGGGTTACCGGAACCTTATAATGTGGGGTCCCTTGACCGCTTTGCCGGAGAGACAATCTCTGCAACTGAGGATCTGCTGGACTTCAAACGCACAGCCCGGGATCTGACAGCTGCCTGCAGGGTGTTGAGCTACATCAATCCCTTGTTGGCTGACCACGTGGTGCGTGAAGCTGAGCGGGCCATCGAAGATTTGACCTTATTCCGCCGGCGTCTTCCCCCACCCTGTGGAAAGAGCCCTTTGAAAAGCTTTGAGTGATTTGCTCTGCAGTTTGGTGAAGGGTGAAATACAGTTTTCGTGACCACATGGGGTTGGAGCCGGGACAGCCGACTTTGGTTTGGCGAATAATCAAATAAAGGGGCGAGTACAGGAGCGAGAAAGGCCTCCTTGAGGAGTGTTCTGGCGATTGTGTTTTGAGAGCTTAAACGGTGATAGGTGACATGAGGATAGGGTCTTTAGGATGGGCTAAATGAATGGGTAGGAGGGTCTCGTTACGGGTTTGTCAAGGGGACGGGGGCGCAAGTGAGCCAAGTTTCTGTCCCCTCGGCTCGCTGTCCCCTTGACTCCCTTGACCCTCTAGACTTAGTAGCCTAAATCTTCCAGTATTGGTATATCCACTGCCTTGACCTCGTTACCATGCTGTGAAAGGATACCCAGAAACTCCTCTATGCGCTCCGGTTTTCTCCGCTCTTATTCTTGCCGGCACAGATTGACTTTGTCCCAAAAGAAAGGAGTTTGTAGGCAACTCTAATTCAAACTTCTAAAAAAGGGTATAACATAAGTGCGAAGGTGTACAATGGCAAGGCATAGGGTAAAGGCATATGGGTAGGGCTCATACACCGATAATGAACCGTGACGGAGTTTGATTCCCTTTGAGTTAGATCCCTTTTTAGTAACTCTATTTGAAGATTAGATGGCGATTTGCTGTTCTATCAATATAACTCTTGATATATAAAAAAAGTTAGTGTATAAGCAATTTATAGAGTGAGATAAGCGCGGGCCGGGGTGCCGTGACGGTGCCAAGCTTGCTTTATTGCTTTTTTTGCCTTACAATTGCGCCTCCTTATGTGGTTGCCAGGGTGACGGATCACACCCAAGAAACATTGATCCTTCTTTTTATTTATGTGCTAATGAAAGGTGCCCGTGCTACTCCCGTGTTCCATATGTGCAAAAGAAACGTGCCCGTACCACACCGGTGCCATAACCACATTGCTACGTATGATGGAATTATGAAGAACTAGAAGGGATAGTAAACATTGAACAATTTTAAGAAAACATTATTGGAACTAATAGTTAAAATGACTTCTTTGTTTTTCGGATTTTTTCTGTTTGCTGTGGCAATTCTCTTAACATTCTATTCAAGGCTAGGGATGAGCCCCTGGGATGTCTTTCATGTGGGGATTGTCAATTATTCGACTCTTACCTTAGGGCAGGCCTCGCAGGTTGTGGGATTTGTTATAATTCTGTTGTCGCTCTTTCTGGGGGTAGTGCCCGGAATCGGCAGTATTCTTAATATGATTTTTATAGGGTTATTCGTTGATCTCATTGATCACATCGGGATCATCAATACGCCGGATAGTATTTTTGGCCGGGTGCTTATGCTTTTGTCGGCGATTATCATCATGGGATTTGCAACCTATTTCTATCTGCGGGTTGAACTTGGAGCCGGCCCCAGGGATGGCTTGATGGAGGGATTGGTCAGAAAGCTAAATAAACCGGTATGGCTTATACGAGGAATGATAGAAATAACTGTCCTGGTGATAGGTTTCTTCATGGGGGGACCGGTTGGAATTGGGACACTCCTTTTGGCATTCCTAATTGGGCCTTCTGTGCAGTTTGCCTTTAAAATTGGACATTACGATCCCCAAAAGGCCAACCACGCCAATCTATTGGATTATTTTAAGGGGAACGCCTGCCATGGGGATAGGAGTCTTTAGCATGCAGTGGTACGCCCGGACCGATCAGGGGGACAGCCCCCCAGCTCGATCAGGGAGACAGGTTGAGTGATCGCGGGATCACCGGGACTGTCCACCTGCGCGATCACTGGGACAGGTTGGGTGATCGGACCGCGAACAGAGGGACAGGTCTTGCCCCATGCTAGGGAGATGGGAGTATTGTCACATGAGTCAAAGTCACCGTCCCCCTGACTCACAAAGAACGTCCCTCTGCTTCCCAGGGGAAGCAAAAAGAGCTTCAATCGATGCATACATGAGCCGGATTAACATGGTTTGCAATAAGTAAAGGGAAGCAAAAAGAACGTCCCCGTGCTTCCAAAGTGAAGCAAAAAGAACGTCCCCGTGCTTCCACGTGCTTCCAAGAACGTCCCCGTGCTTCCGTTCTAGTCTGTTAACATTTCGCATATTTTGCGATATCTCTCTGAAAACACACTGCCCTTATTCCATATCAACGCAAAGTCGTGGAAAATCTGAAAATCTTTTAGTTTTATCTCTCTTAAACTTCCGTTCTCCAATTCCTTCTTAACTGCTGCCTCATAGAGAAAAGTTATTCCACAGCCGTATTCCACCAGCGATTTGATGGCAGTCATTCCTCCGATTTCAACTGCAGATTTAAAATCTTCAATTCCGAGATTTCTGGCCTCTAGATATTCTTCTAGGATTCTCCTTGTTCCGGAGCCAGATTCCCTCACAATAAGCCGTTCTGGCAAGAGATCTGTTAATATCTCCGGTTCCTTCTCAAATTTATAATCTTTACTACATACTGCTATATATCGTTCTTGTGAATAAACTATATAATCATAATCCTTCTTGTCAAAGTTACCCTCTATTAATGCGAAATCAATTTCTCCCAAACTGAGCTTTTCCAACAATTCTTTTGTATTACCTATGATCATCCGTACTTGTGTGTCTGGGTGTAGCTCTAAATATGATTTGATAGGTTTTGCCATAACAAATTCACCGATTGTTAAGGTTGCTCCAAAAATCAGTTTGTTTTTTCCTTTTTTTAAAGCATTGATGCGTTCCTTTAAGAATATGTCATCGTGCTTTATTGTAGTCGCCGCCTGATATAACATTTTGCCGGCTTCTGTTAAGCTCATCTTTTTCCCTTCAAAGGCAAATAACTCAACACCGTAATAATCTTCGAGATATTGTATGTGTTGTGATACGGCCGGCTGTGTAATATTAAGAGCCTTAGCTGCTTTTGTAAAGTTCATTTGTCTGCACACTTCTAAAAAGGTATCTATTCTAAAATCCATCAGCATAGTAAAAGCCCCTTTCTTTCCCTTTCCTTCCCATGGTATTACTCAATTTCCTGGCTGCTCTCCAGCCTGCTGTTGTAGCGGTTAATCGTCCTCTTCCGCCAGAGCAGGCAAGCTGCGCCTCTCTCCACCCTGATGCCCTAGCAGGCCGGACACCCTTCCGAAGTAATACTCTATTTCCTGATCTCCCGCATAGCTATTATAAGATAACATTATCGTTTTATAAATAATTATAATTTTTCGTTATTGTTTTATTATGGTAACCTATTGACAAAGGCAAGAGATATACCAAGTAAACATTTGGAAGGAGGACTGAAGATGAATTTTATCAAAAAAAGTTGGCCAGGATTAGCGCTCTGTCTAACCATTGCCGTGCCGTCATATATACTTGGCAAACACTTTCCGATCATTGGTGGCCCCGTAATTGCAATAATTATTGGCATGATCGCCGCGTTATTTATTAAAGATAAGAGTAAATTTGAATCGGGCCTTCGCTTTACGTCAAAAAAGATCCTGCAGTATGCAGTTATTCTTTTAGGTTTTGGGCTGAACTTGTCTGTGGTGCTGAAGACAGGCAAACAATCACTGCCAATTATTGTGGGGACAATCGCTGCTTCACTCATTATTGCATTTTTGGTTCATAAGGTAATGCACATACCATCAAAGATATCGACCCTGATCGGTGTGGGTTCATCAATTTGCGGCGGTTCCGCGATTGCTGCTACTGCGCCGGTGATCAATGCTGATGACCAGGAAGTTGCCCAGTCAATCTCAGTTATTTTCTTTTTTAATGTACTGGCTGCTATTATATTTCCAAGCCTTGGCGTATGGCTTGGTTTTTCAAGCATATCTGGTGAAGCCTTTGGGGTCTTTGCGGGAACAGCGATTAATGATACATCATCTGTAACTGCTGCTGCCGCAACATGGGATAGCATGTACAATTTAGGTTCGGCTACCCTTGATAAGGCTGTAACAGTTAAGTTAACAAGAACTTTAGCTATTATCCCTATTACACTTGCCCTTGCATTCTTGAGCGCAAAAAAGAAAGGAAACACTGGTGGGAAAAAAGGGATGAAAGTAAATATCAAAAACATTTTCCCCTTCTTCATTGTTTATTTTGTATTGGCGTCTGTTGTTACCACAATAGCTACCGGTTTCGGTGTTCCCTCATCAGTGTTTATGCCATTCAAAGAACTAAGCAAGTTCTTTATCATCCTGGCCATGGCAGCAATTGGCTTGAATACAAATATAATAAAACTTGTGAAATCCGGTGGCAAGCCGATCGTTTTGGGTTTTTGCTGTTGGGTAGCCATTATCGTAACAAGTCTGGCCTTACAGCATGTTCTTGCAATTTGGTAGGAAGCAGGGGGAAGCAGAAGCAGGGGGACGTTCTTTCTGCTTCCTTTTGGAAGCACGGGGACGTTCTTTTTGCTTCCTTTTACTGCATTCCTTCCCGCTTTTGCATATGCAATCACCCATCTGCTCCATTTGCAGAAAATCATTAAAGTCCCAAGAGCCGAATATTAATTTCTCTTTTTATAAATAATAAGGGGCAGGAGGGATGACACAATGGCACACCAGTTGACTAAAAAAGAACAATTGTTACTGGAAGATCTGAAGCAGCATGAAAAAGTATGTATCAAAAAATACCAAGACTATGCGAATCAGGTTCAGGACCCACAGCTCAAAGATCTATTGAACAACTACGCTCAGCAGGAACAGAATCACTTGAACAGTATCAACGAAATGTTGGGTGGACGGGTTCCCTCTATTGGGCAGGGACAACAAGGCCAACAAAGCCAGCAAAGCCAACAAGGCCAACAAAACCAACAGCAGCAGTTCTCGCAAACAGCTGCCGGACAGTCTGGGAGCGCAGCTAACCAAAATGACGCTATGCTTTTGAATGATTTACTGATGACGGAGAAATATGTTTCCAGTGCCTACGATACCGCCATTTTTGAATTCACTGACCCGCAAATGCGACAAGCCTTAAACCATATTCAACAAGAGGAACAGCAACATGGGGAAGGTATTTTCAATTATATGAGTGCCCATGGTATGTACAATACCCAGTAATCTGGGGCCAGGCTTTAAAGCAGTGTGAAGAATGTAGTGGGAACGGGGTCTTGTCACACGGGGGAAGCAAAAGGACATTCTTTTTGCTTCCTTTTTGTTTTGTGGGGGTTACAGTGAAACGGGTGCCAGGGAGAACAGGGATTTTGGTACGCTCGTACCTGTGCCGTGTGTCCGGACCGATCAAAGGGACAGGATGAATGATCGGGCAGATCACCGGGATTATCCCTTCGCCCGATCAGAGAGACAGGTCTTGCCTTATGCTAGGGGGAAGGGGTTGTTGTATGTGAGTCAAAATCAACGTCGCCTTGATCAAGTGGTAAGGGTTTCCTTTGCCACATCACTGAAAAATAAAATACAGGGGTGAGAAAGGTGTCTTGAAGTGCCTTGGGAAGGAATGTTCTAACGAATGTTTTTAAGGCTTGAACAAGGGATGCTAGGAGCCGATAATGGTCACAACAACGCGGCGCCTTTTCCGCGGGCCGTCGAATTCGCAGAAAAAGATATTCTGCCAGGTGGAGAGTCCCAGTCTGCCATCGATGATGGGCACGGTCTCACTGGGGCCGACCAGCCCAGCCTTAAGGTGGGCGTCTGCGTTGCCATCCTGCTGGTCATGTTCCCAGATACCGTGTGGGATTAGCTTGCGCAGAAGAGTGACTACGTCATTTTGCACGCTCTCATCCCAGTTCTCCTGGATCATGATCGCCGCAGTAGCCCCCTGGGCATAGATCGAAACCAACCCATTGTTAATGCCGCTTTGCTCCACCTTTGCTCGAACCTGTTCGGTTATATCATAAAGCGCCTCACGCCTTGTGGTCTCCAGTTCGATAATGCTTTGTTTCAGTTGCATGCCTCTCTCCGGCTCCTCCTTAGGTGAGAAGGGTAAGAACCGTTCAGGTAGACAATCCCCCGCAATCGGAGGGACAGGTTGGCTGAACGGGCCTTTCACCATGACAGTTCCTCCGTGCCATCAGAGGAACTGGTCTTTCCCTGTAGGGGAACGGGTCTTGCCCGACAGTCAAAGTCACTGTCCCATTGACTCACATGGGACTGAACGTCCCCATTCCCTTAACTCGTTGACTCACTTTGATATTTTGACTGGCCTTGCCTCCGGGAACGTTCGCCTGCCACCCCCGAAGGCCACATGCCACAAGAAGGGGGTTCAGGTGGTTCACAAAGGTTCGGGCAAGTACAGCGGAGTGGACAAATACTTTTCGCCCCGGTCCGGGAACAGAGTTACAATTAGACCTTCATTGAGTTTTTTAGCTAGTTCTACGGCGACATGAAAGGCTGCGCCAGAGCTCATTCCGCAAAAAATACCCTCTTCCCTGGCCAGCCGCCTAGTCATGGCAAAAGCATCTTCGTCAGCAACATTTATCTTTTCATCAAGTAGGGCCGGGTTGTATATCTTTGGAACGATCGCTTCCTTCATGTTTTTCAAACCCTGGATTTTGTGATGTTTAAACGGTTCCACACCAATTATTTTTATATCGGGGTTAAATTCCTTCAGGCGGCGTGAACAACCCATAAGAGTTCCTGTTGTCCCCATTCCTGCGACAAAATGGGTAATCTTGCCCTTTGTTTGTTCCCAAATTTCAATTGCTGTGGTTTCATAATGGGCTAGAACGTTGCTGGGGTTATCGTACTGGTTGGGCATAAAATAGAGCTCAGGGTTTTTAGCATAGAGTTCATGTGCTTTTTCAATAGCCCCGTCTGTTCCTTTTTCGCCTGGGGTTAAGATGATTTCGGCTCCAAATGCCTCCAGCATTTTTCGGCGTTCTTCACTCATCCATTCGGACATGGTGACCAGCATGCGGTATCCTTTAACTGCTGCGATCATGGCTAGCCCTATACCGGTATTGCCGCTGGTCGGTTCCAGGATGATTTTGTCTTTGGTTAATTCTCCTTTTCTTTCAGCCGCGGTGATCATGTATAAAGCAATTCTGTCTTTAACGCTTCCGCCGGGGTTGGTACCTTCCAGTTTGGCAGCAATAGTTACACGGGGGTTGGGGTTGAGCCGTCTGATCTTAACCAAAGGAGTATGCCCAATTGATTCTAGTATGTTTTCTTTCAAGGATAGCCCCCCTATCTTTTTCAATTATAACATATTCCATTGGGGGAACGGGTGACAAGGGGTGTTAAGTGTAAAGGGGACTAGGGTGTCGTCACGGATAGAAAAAGCAGAATCATTAGCTGAATTCAAAGCAAAAAGAGGTGGAACTGCCTAGGGTGAGGACATTGAATCAGGCTAGTCTTTATAAAAGATCATTAGGGCTCACCCTTGGGTCAAACCTTTGCGTTTTTCGTTTCCAAACTCCCGTTTGTCCGCCGGCCTCTGGTCTGCACCCGTTTATAACAAGGATTAGCAGTTTAGACAGCGAATAATACTAGGACGATAGGTTGATAATTATTTGGGGCTATTTATGAATTGCGATAATACTTTTTATCTGGGGATAACGGCTAAAACTACTGATGAAACGCATATTGCAATCTAGTGTTGCAAAAGTAACAAGTGGTGCTGGGTGAAAGGGGGATGGTAGGCACATTATTGGCGATTCAGCAACTACCCCTTAAGGTTGTCTTGCCGCGGGGCTCTGCCGGGGCATGACCTATTGGCAATCAATGGCTGTCCTATGAGCGGGTAAGTATCTTATAATAAAAATTGTTTTAAGTCAAAGTCGCCGTCAGACTGTGTGAAAACTCCTATTTGGAATTGATAATCACTAAATATAGACTTGTTTATCACTTATTAAGCCATATGTTAGAGTGTCAGTCTGCAGCAAACGATTATTTTCACAGTCTGCCGTCCCTTGCGTCCCTTGACTTATGACTCTTTTGAATAATAGTGTTGGTAAAAACGCTGTCGAAAAAATTATTAAATTATACAACCAAGAGGTGTTCCAAATATGCACATATTAGTAACAGGTGGTGCCGGCTATATAGGTTCACACACCAGTGTTGTCTTGCTGGAAGCAGGCCATGAGGTGATTATTGTTGACAATCTTAGCAACAGCAAGATTGAGACAATAGATAGAATAAAACAAATAACGAAGAAGGAGCTGATCTTCTATCAGGAAGACGTCACAGATGAAGCGGCAGTGGATGCTATTTTCTCCAATCACTCCTTTGACGGAGTCATTCATTTCGCCGGTTTTAAAGCTGTGGGCGAGTCTGTTGAGTTCCCTTTAAAATACTATTACAACAACACAGTCAGCACTATGGTGCTGGCAAAATACTGCCTGAAATACGGAGTAAAGCAGTTTGTTTTTAGCTCATCGGCTACAGTTTATGGAGAAAATGACGTGCCCTTTGTGGAAACGATGGAACTGCTTCCCACTACTAATCCTTATGGTGAAACTAAGGTGATCAGCGAGCGGATATTGACCGATGTTGCGAAAGCCAATCGGGATTTTGCGGTTTCGCTGCTCAGATATTTCAATCCGGTGGGAGCCCATGAGAGCGGGTTAATCGGCGAAGATCCCCGGGGCATTCCCAACAATCTGATGCCCTATATAACTAAGGTTGCCAAAGGGAAGCTCGAAAAACTGCGCATCTTTGGCAATGACTATCCAACTCCAGATGGCACCGGGGTGAGGGACTATATTCATGTGATGGATCTTGCGGAAGGGCATGTTGCCGCCCTTGAGAAATTGACGCCAGGTGTGCATGTCTATAACCTGGGGACAGGCCGGGGGATTTCTGTGCTGGAATTAGTGAAAACCTTTGAGGAAGTCAATGGTGTCAAAGTTCCTTATGAAATTGTGGGTCGAAGGCCCGGTGACATCGCTGAGAGTTATGCCGATGTCAGTAAGGCAAAGGCCGAACTAGGTTGGACAGCTAAGCGCGGTATCAGAGAAATGTGCCGTGATGCTTGGAGATACGAATGCGGAGTGTAAGCGAAGGGAAGGGAGAATAGTGAAACACCTTTATCAGTACAAATTCCCCATTGGTTCTCTTTGGTTGGCGGAAGAAAATGGGACCCTCACTTATGTGGGCTTCGATGAACAGGACCAACGCATCAGGGGCTATCAATATGGTAATACCCCTTTTTTGAAAGAAGTGGCTCACCAACTTGAAGAATACTTTAACGGGCAACGGAAACAATTCCAGTTACCGCTGGCACCTCAAGGCACGGATTTTCAACAAAAAGTTTGGCGGGAGCTGCAAGCCATCCCTTATGGCGAAACCCGGAGTTATAAAGAAATTGCCCACAGAATTGGCAATCCCAAGGCTTGCAGGGCTGTAGGCCAAGCTAATAACCGCAATCCTATATCCATTATCATCCCCTGTCATCGTGTGATAGGGCACAGCGGAGAACTGGTGGGTTATGGCGGAGGTCTGGAGATCAAGCAGTTTTTATTGGAGTTAGAGCGGAAGTATGTATAAAACTCCACACATCATCTGTGCTGGGTAGGCATTATTACGGCAAGTCTTGCCAAGGAAGCAGGGGGACGCTCTTTTTGCTTCTTTTTTTATTTCCGGCCCCCATACCTCTATCACACAATATCCCCGTTTTTCTCTCACGCACCTGTCACACTGTCCTATTGCACGCCCTCGTCACTGAGCAGTCCAAGAAATTAGCCTTCATCAGCACCCATTCACTGCCCCTAGGTATTATTCACTTACTCCCGTTCGACATTATCCTCAAAATTATTCCATCATAAGTGTGGATGTTGATTAACATCCCAAAGTGTGCAGCGGATTGCTATATAGATTAACCTGATTAAGTAAGGGCACCATAATGTTTCCAATACTTACACAATATAGCCGCTTCATATGGATCATTGGCAGGATATGTCGTTAAGGTGCTAGAATTAGTAGAAATAAGTATGATGATGTCTATGAAGGAAGAGCATTTTTGCTGTTCGGTGTATTATTCATATAATAACAGTATTAGCCAGTTGCATCTATTCCTGCTGGTACCACAGAACCGGAATGTTGAAGTGGCCAGAGGTTGACATAAAAGTCAGTGTAATTGTGTATCGATGCAATACTAGCTACCTGCACCTAGGGTCGGCAGATGCCTAGGTCAGTTCTATGATTGATATTATTCCAATACAAAGTTAGTCACCGGTTAACGAGGTGTAATTGTTGTCAAAGCCCTTACTAGATGAGAGCTGTAATGAACTACGAAAAAAAATAATAAACTCGTTAGAACAGCAGGGTTTTATCATTAGGGACGGAGAGATATTTTTACCTGAAAGTATAGACAAGGATGGCATCCGTAGAATTCATCAGAGTGCGGTAAGAGCTAAAAGGGAGCGCGCCCGAAAGTATTTGGAAAAGAAAGAGAGCGCTTTGCTAAAATGTTTTGCAGATGGCAGAGAAATCGATCCTGAGAGAATTGAACCGCGGCTCCAAGAGGTAAAAAGCGGCTCTTGGGACGAGTTGTTATTTCGTTATTCCTGTTTGCACTGGAGTATTCCTGTTTCATCAGGATATGGCAGGCGTCTGCGGTTTCTGGTATATGACAATTCTACGGGAAAATTGATGGGGCTGTTTGGTCTTGGTGATCCGGTGTTCAGCCTGTCAGCAAGGGATCAATGGATAGGATGGACTAAGGAGGATAGACGCAAGCGCCTTGTACATGTGATGGATGCTTTTGTCCTAGGAGCTGTCCCCCCTTATAATCAGCTTTTAGTGGGTAAGCTGATCGCTATGTTGGTTGCCAGCAATGAAGTCAGAGAGGCTTACCGGCGCAAATATTATGATAAACGTTCACTGATCAGCGGGGAGAAACAAGATGGGCAATTAGCTCTGATAACTACGACTTCTGCTCTAGGGAAGTCATCTGTTTATAACAGAATTAAATATAATGATGGGGATGATGATCGGGTTCTTTATCACAGTGTCGGATATACGGCTGGTTCAGGTGAATTTCACTTTTCCAATGAGCTTTATTCGGAAATTGCTTCTTTTGCTAGGGAACATTGTGAGCCAACAGCAAAAAGAGAGGAGTGGGGGCAAGGCTTCAGAAACCGCCGTGAGGTAATCCGCAAGGTTCTTGCTGCTGTAGGCTTATCTCCGAAACTTGCTTATCACCATGTCAAGAGAGAGGTGTTTGTTGTCCCCCTGGCGAGTAATGCTGAAAAGTTCCTAAGAGGGGAGGAAAATCATTTAGATTATTATGACCAGCCGGTGAATCTCCTTTTTGACTGTTTTCGAAGGCGTTGGTTGCTTCCAAGAGCTAAACGCAACAACAGCTACCTCAATTTCAGACCTGAATCTTTACAGTTATGGGGGGAGGGGGGAGCGAATGGATGATGAAAAACAAGTTTTTGCGGACCTTCCTGCAGCTATGATTGAAGATATGCTTCAGTGTTCAACAGCTGTGGGAGATGTGCTACTTGAAACTTTTCAACAAACCCGTGACTTTTCTGAAAAGCTTAGATCAGACCTAGAGAAAAACGGTTATTTACTTAACGAATCTCAGTTTGGCTATCCGCCTCTACCGACTACTTGTGCTGCTGATGGCTCGTATGCAATTGAACGCCTCTTATCTGTAGATTTTACAGTTGCTGCAGCAGTAGCAGTTGAGGGTTTAACACCGCCATCGGAAGAGAGGTATTGGGAACAACCTCGTCATTTTGTTTACGTTAAAGAAGAGCTTCATCATCCTGATACAGCCACAGTACTTCGGGCTATCATGCTTGGTCATGAGATCGCTTTGGCAGTTAAGGCACCTCATGATGTGGTTATGTTGGATGGTACTTTAACACTGCCGGTTATTTATTTCAACCAAGCTCTGCATAAGGCAAGCGAAATAGATAATCTTCATTGCTCCCGTATTTTTTTTAGTGAGGTTGAACAATATCTTAAAGAGTATTTGGATATTATCAGATCCAGACGCACAGACAAGCAGTTTGTTGGTGTACCAAAATATTCTACACGAAGAGAAATTGGAAAACTGCTTAATTGGCCTTCTGAGTATAATGACAGGAGCCTGCTGACCCTAATTTTAAAAGCAGGGGAACTTACAAAACCTATCCCTCTGGAACAGCCAGCTCAACCCTGGCATTTGGCTGCTGATAAGGTGTTAGGAGCCGACGGGGATATCTTGGAAAAAGAGATTGTGGAATCACTTCAGTCAATTTATATATTTTACTACAAGCCGCACGAATGGATCCCTGCCTTGCGCCTTGAAGTAGCACAAGCAATAGCTTGCAATAAAAATCGCTTGGCTACCGTCCTTCAGGGAGTCAAGTATCAGTGTGCCACACCCGCTATGCTGGAGCCCTACCCTTTGTACCTAGCAGACCGCAATGTAAAATCTGTTTCAAGAGCGATGCCTGTCTTCCTTCAAGTGACTACCCAAAGGATTGCCGACAAATACAAAGGGGATATTAGCGATGTTTTTATGGTATTGCATGGTTATCGTACAGATACGGGAGGTTGATGGGATTGAAAGAACAGCAAATCGATAGTTATATTAGTGCAACAGAACGGTTGGCTGTTATCGGTTCTCCTTCTTCTACTTCCAAACTGACCCTTGATATTTTAGGTTCAGCAATTGCCCGTAAACTTGTAGGTGAGTTAGCTCTGCTGCAATATGTTCAAGATGGAAAGCCTCATTATGCTATTGGACAAATTACGGAGGTTGAGCTGCGTAATATCTGGCATGAAGATCCCACTATGCGCAGTTTGATCAGACAACGGGGGAAAGTTGACCCTGTAAGCGAAAGACAGGACACCCATCAGGGGCAAATGATTATCAGCGCTGTTTTCCAAAAAGGGGGAAGTAGGGGTTATGAACCAAGCATTTTGGGGACAGTGCCTGCAACTGGTACGGCAGTGCATCTGGTGACTGATGAAATATTAGATGAGATTTTATCACCATATCGTGAGCAATTGTTTTACCTGGGGCATGTGTATGGCTCCCTACCGAAACTCCCTCTCTGGTTCAAGCATTTTGACCAGGGACCTGAAGGTGCTGGGGAGGCATATCACCTCGGCATTTTTGGAAAAACCGGTTCAGGAAAGTCTGTGCTGGCAAAGATGATCCTTTTGGCCTACGCCAGGTATCCTAAAATGGCTTTGCTTGTTATAGATCCCCAAGGAGAGTTTTCAAAAGATTTACTCGGTCAAGCTTCTGGAGGCTTTGCCCTTCCCCTAGGGGATGTGTTAAGCAAGTTTAAGAAGCCGTTTTATGTGATGACTGTACGGCAGTTGGTATTGGATACCTGGGAGCTGTTTGAGGAAATAATTTATGAGTCCCAGTTCTTTGAGCGGCTGACTATGCCACGTGGAGAAAACCGGCGGCTTGCCGCAAGCATATTGGTTGAAAAACTGCAGAAGAAGAAGGTTAAACTGAAAGATCTTCACACGAGAGATGCATTTGACACTGCGTGGTCACTGCTGAAGGATCAAAAAGTGCAGGTAGTTTTTTATAGAACAGAGTCTTCCCGTAAGCGTTTTAATACAACTCTTGAAGAAGCAGACCCCGATGAATTTTATAAAAACTACTGGGTGCCTGTTGCTGAATTGTTCAGAGAGGATCGAAAGGGAGCGGCTACTGTTGATCGAGCGCTTTCCTGGTTATTGGATCTGGAAAGCAATAACCGTCCCGTGCTGGTTATTGATCTCTCCAAGGAAAAAGCTGAGGGTTTGTTTTGGGATGAAAAAATTCAGGCGCTGGTAATCAAACGACTTCTAGATGGTATTAATTATAATGCTGAGCGCTATTACAAAAATAATCAGAGTCTAAACGCCCTCGTTATTATTGATGAGGCTCACAGACTGGCACCACGAGATTTACCGAAAGAGGAGGAAGCAGCAAGACAGGTGCGCAGAGTCTTAATTGATGCCGCAAGAACTACCAGGAAGTATGGGCTTGGCTGGTTATTTATCAGCCAGACACTTTCCAGCATACATACGGAGATAATACAACAACTGCGAATCTTCTTCTTCGGCTTCGGTTTAGGGTTAGGGCAGGAATTTCAAGCACTGAGGCAATTGGTGGGTTCCTCCGGCTCAGCCCTGGATTTATACCAGCTATTTCGGGATCCCCATTCAGCTTTTGATGTATCCAGCCGCCAGTATTCATTCATGACGATCGGTCCTGTAAGCCCGCTGTCCTTCGCCGGAACCCCCCTTTTCTTTAATGCTTTCAATACTGTAGATGCATTTTTTGAGGCAAATGATATAAATGTGCCAGTGAGAGAAAATGGGGACCGATCAGGGGGACAGGTTGGGTGATCGGGCCGCTCACCGGGATCACCGGGGCTGTCACCTGGCACGAGTTTCCCCGCGTTATCTAACCTCATTGCTTGTTTATCATAATTATGATAATATTTTGCTAAACTAATTGAGGGGTGAAGCTTATGCCGCATATTAGGCCTGTTTCAGATTTAAGAAATAATTTTGCCGAAATATCAAGGATTGTTCATGAGACCGGAGAACCGGTTTTTTTAACCAAAAACGGTTATGGAGATATGGTTGTGATGAGCATTGAAGCTTATGAGCGCCATCAGTTTGAAAGTGAAGTATATCTTAAATTAAAGGAAGCTGAATTGGAAGCCAAATTATCTGGCAAGAGATTTTCTCAAAAAGAAGTTTTTGATGAGTTGCGAGCAAAACTTTCGGGCAGGTTGAAAGAGGATGAAGTATAAAATAAAATACCTGCCTTTGGCTAGAAAGGATTTAACTGATATTGTAACTTATATTGCGGACCATTTGAAAGCACCAAAAGCAGCGATGGATTTACTAAATGAATTGGAAAAATCTATATCGAGGCTTGAACATTATCCTTATTCGTGCAAGGTGTATCAGCCAATCAAAGGGTTGGAGCATGAATATAGGCTGTTACCAGTTAAAAATTACGCTGTTTTCTATGTTGTTAAAGAACAAGTTGTTGAGATTCACCGGATTGTATATGCTAAAATGGATTTAACAAAGATTGGTAAATAATGTTATAGTGAAGTAATGCCAGCTTTGAATTTAGGTGCTGCTGGCTGCCGCCGCATATTGCGCCTGCCATAAGCAGTTGTTATATTAATACTAAAGCACAGGGGGCAGGAGAATTACATGCATTACCTAACAATCGATGATGCTGCGGCATGGGCCTCTCGCTTCACCAAGAAAAAGGTCACACCGTCGAACATCAACTACCTTATCCAATACGGAAGGATCAAAAGGCACTCGCTAGCAGGCACTACAGTCGTATCTCAAGAAGAGCTGAAGCGGTATTATACAAACTACAGTAACACTTTGCAGAGCAAATTCACAGAAAAATTAGGGGAAGATATTAATTGGCGCCTGGCTTTTCACAATGTCAAAGAAAAGGAAACCACCAAACATGTCCACAGGCTGCACCCTTATAAGGGGAAGTTTATCCCCCAGCTGGTGGAATACTTTTTGGACCAGCATACAGATGACTTCAAAAAAAAGGTGTTTTTCCAACCGGGAGATATTGTTCTCGACCCCTTCTGTGGGTCAGGGACAACACTGGTGCAGGCAAACGAATTGGGGATTCACTCTATCGGTATCGATGTATCTGTTTTTAATTGTCTGATAGCAGAGGCAAAACTGGCAAAGTATGATCTGCGTTCAGTTGCAGAGTGGGCAAAACGGATAGAACAGGCGATTGCAAGGCAGTCGGCTCTGTTAAAAGTGGATGAATTTGATTCCAGGCAGAATGAATTGATATCTGCCTTGAACAAAAAGTATTTTCCTTCCCCGGACTATAAATACAATCTCAGACAAGGACATATAGATGAGAAAAAATATGTTTCCGCAGTGATGGCAGAGGCAAATGAGCAATATGAGAAGCTTCTTCAAGAATACGACTTCCAGGTCCATGGAGAGGCCACACCATCCAGTTTTTTGAACACCTGGTTTGCTAAAAATGTTTTGAATGAGGCTCTGGCAGCCCAAAAGGTCCTCAAGGATATAGCATCTGAGGAAGAAAAGAAACTGTTTATGTTGATCCTCTCCCGAACCCTTCGCTCCTGTAGGACTACACCCCACTATGAACTGGAGCGGTTGAATACTCCTGTTTCAGGCCCCTATTACTGCTACAAGCATATGAAGATCTGCCGCCCTGTTCTGTCAATGTTGAGTATGTACAGGCGCTATGCAAAGGACACCATCAAAAGGCTGCAAGAGTTTGATGAATTGAGAACTGACAGCTTGTTTTCCGTTCTAGCAGGTGATGCACGAAATATCGATATATTTTCAGAAGTCAGCAAGAAAAACGATAATTTCTCTCGTCTCCTCAAAGACAACAAGTTCCGGGGAATTTTCACATCACCACCCTACCTGGGGCAGCTCAATTATCATGAGCAGCACCGGTATGCCTACGAGTTTTTCGGCTTGAAAAGCCACGAAAACCTGGAGATTGGAATAGCGGATCAGGGTAAAGGCCTACAGGCGCAAAAAGATTATATTGAAGGAATCAGCGAAGTCTTGCTCAACTGCGGCAGGTTTTTAGCAGATGACTGCCATATTTTTATTGTGGCCAATGACACATATGGCCTTTATCCCGAAATAGCCGCTCGTGCCGGCCTCACCATTGTCCAAGAATTCAAACGCCCTGTCCTGAACAGAACATCAAGGGACAGAAAAGCATATGGAGAAACAATATTTCATATGAGGAAACGGCACACCCCATGACCGGTCGGAAGCAAGGAAGCAAAAAGAACGTCCCCATGCTTCCCCATGCTTCCCATGCCCTTGAGACTCATACCCTCGACAACTCATCTAGGAACGCCGGCCTTCTTTTATTTTCGTTACAAAGTTTCTGTTTAATATCCAAGGCCTGTTGTTTCCCGCCTAATTTTTTCAGTTTCCGAATAAGGGCGCATACCCGTCGATAATGTGATCTTTTGTGTGCCAATAAGGTCTCCTACTCAATATATTGAACAAACAGGGTATAAACTTCTTCCTTGAATTCGGGAAGAAGGTATGTGTAAAAATCATCTACTGCCGGTGGATTCCCTTTAACATACTCAAGAAGCTTTTGTTTTTCCCCTTCCTCTATGAGAATGCGGGTATACACATCTTTATTGATTCTCTTCTGTTCCTCTAACAAACAAATAATCCTGGGGTAAACAGAGAGCCACTCTTTTGAATCATAGGTGCTTTTCAATTCCTGATAATACTCAAAACTGCCATCCAAAATAAGCTCCACTGCAATTTTCCGCTGTTCATCAAGCTTCCCGGAAAGCTTATAAGCTTTGTAGCGGTATTTTTTCCACTGCCTTACCAACCCGCCTTTGTCTTTATCCATCTCTTCTCCGTCAAGTGCAAGCATTATCACTGCGTCATAGTCCTTTTTCTTCAGAGCGCTTTCTATTGCCATTTCCCTGAAATCGGAGTAGTGAAGATTCTGCTCAAGAAACTCTTGCGCCTTTTTATGCCCGTCAATATTTTTAATCATGTGGTACCTTATTAAGTTAACTCTTTCTTCAAAGTAGTTGCTGCCCCATGGACTTTTCCTTTTGTTTTTGAGCATTGAATCCAAATGCTTCTCCAGTTTATTGCCTAAAATCGGAGTTTCCACGAGCTCCGCACAACTGCCGAGAAGAGCCAGTCTCCAGCTAGTCCAACCTTCATATCGTCTATCAGATGCTTCTTCTAGCAGCTTATTGAAAATGTTTTCTTTATCAGCCGAGCTTAATTCTTCATCAATAGCAATTTCACAAATAAAATCAAGGCTCTCTTCAATTACTCCTCCGATTACACCGCCAGAATCGTCAGCATAATGAAGCAAATCCACCATCTCATGCAGCACACAAAGGGTCAGGTCTAAGGCATGCAGGGATTTGTTCTTTTCTAAAGCCGTGCGGGCCTGCTCCAACACCAAATAAGCGCCATCAACGGCGTCAAAGGTATTGTCATAGTTCACAAACCCATCACAATCCGAGTTCTTATTGATATAGGCACGAATAAGCTCGATAGAGTTCCTTATCTCATCCTCATCATTTCCCTCGTCAAACATCAACTCTATGCGCTGCTTGATCTCTTCGTACTCTGATGCAATATCCAAAAGAAATTCAACCAGTTCATCTTTAGTTCTCTCAGAAAGTATTTTTTTAAGATCAGGTTTTTTCTTCGGTGCCGGAAACCTGCGAACTGCTCCTGAATCTGCTCTATTTTCTGCTCTATTTTGAGAAAGAAGGCTGTTTTCACCGGGTATAATATTTTTCATATCCTGTAAAGCAAAAAATACTGCTACCTGGTGCTTGCAATATTTACCCATAACATAAGGGCAATCGCATAAGGTGTCTACTATATTCGTCTCATCATCCAATTCAACTTCCACAGTGTACAGCTCAGAGCCTTTGACTTTTGCTTCATATACATTGCTTTCTTTTTCTTCCACTGATATGACACGGTCATTTTCGTAATAGTCATAACCTCTTTCAAGTATCATTTCATCGATATGTATTTCAAAGTCGTTGAGGTTCATCATATCAATCCCCATTAATTTGTTTTATCCCACTCGGTGCTAGGCTTGCTTTATTGTCTTATTTAAATCAACAAATCACCTATTCAGGCTTCTACATTCTCTGACAAAAAGATTTTGATATAAGCACTATATTTAATGTAACTGTATAAAACTCCTTCTTATTTCTCAATTGGCGCCCGGCTGAGCAGTGGGACAGTCCCCGCGCGCGATCAGAGGGACAGGGTGACACGACCCCCGTCCCCTTGGCACGCCCTCATTCCCCTGACTCATCCCCGTGACTCACTGTTCTCCCGACTCACAAAACACACCCGCGTCATACCGCTCGAGATGAATGAGTCAAAGTCACTGTCCCCTTGACTCACCAATCACCGGAACAGCCACCTGTTCACTACCCTCTACAGCGGAATGAGTCAAAGTCACCGTCCCCCTGACTCACCAAGTCACCGTCCCCCTGACTCACTGACTCACCCTCACCAAAATTGAAAACATGCCAAGAAGGAACCGGTCCATAACTTAAGGAATATTAAAAGGGGAGAGAGGAGGTTGTCCATGGAGACGATTCTTGATGTGAAGGGGCTGACCAAAAGTTTCGGAAATAAGAAGGCGGTTGACAATATAAGTTTAAGTGTAACCCGAGGCGAGGTTATGGGGCTGCTCGGGCCGAACGGGGCTGGTAAGACTACGGCTATTCGCATGATCATGGGTATTATGGCACCTGATGCCGGTGAGATCAGTTTTAATTTTGGCGATGGACCCCAACCGCTCGATAAAAGCAGGATCGGCTATCTGCCTGAAGAGAGGGGCCTTTATGATGATGCCCGGGTCATCGAGAACCTGCTTTACTTAGCCGGTTTAAAGGGGATGCCGGCCGCTGAGGCGCGGCGGGAGGCCTTACAATGGCTGGAACGCCTTGATTTGGGAGCATATGCGAATCAGAAGCTGGAAAAACTATCCAAAGGGATGCAGCAGAAGGTACAATTTATCGCATCAATCTTGCACCGCCCGGTGCTGGTTCTTTTCGACGAACCGTTTTCAGGACTGGATCCGGTGAACCAGGATGTTATTAAAGAGATTATTCGGGAACTGCGGGATGGCGGGACCACGGTGCTGCTCTCGGCCCACCAGATGAACATGGTTGAGGAGCTCTGTGATTCGATCTTTCTGATCAATCACGGCCGCGAAGTCCTCTCTGGAAAACTGCAGGCCATCAAAGAAAGCTATAAAGAGGATATTGTTGAGCTGCATTACGACCCAGCCGAGGATAGCAGCTTTCTGAAGATGATTCCGGGGCTGCGGATACTGCGGGAAGAGCCGGGGTTGGCGGTAATGCGCTACAGTGGCAGCGCTGAAATCAATGCCCTCTTGCAGGAGTTTGTGTCAAGGCTGACTGTTAAGGCCATTACTGTGGAAAAGCCCCCCCTGCATGAGATCTTTGTTGAGACCGTCCGGGAAAGGGGTGAAGAGATTGAAGTGGCCTAATGTTCTTAAAGTTTTTCGCTGGGAATTTTTCAAAAATGTGAAAAGCCCGGTTTTTCTGATAACAACCCTGACGATTCCCTTATTCATGCTCCTGGCAGGCGGGATCAGCTATTATGCCAGCACTGGCATCTCCCAAGAGGAGTCTCAGGTTGCCGTAATCGACGAAACCGGGGAATTCTTTCCCTATCTGGAAACCAACCTTGCCAACTCTCCGGTGAAAGTGTCCTTGCATGACTCAACACAGCGGGAGCAATTGGCCGAAAAAGTAGAAGCCCGCGAATTGAACGGCTACCTCATCTTTACCCCAGAGAACGTTCAGAGCGGAATGATCGACTACTATGTCAGTGATGCCAAAGAGGTGAATATAGGGGCACTAAGTAATGTAGTCCAAACTGCGCTCACTTTTTACCGGATGGAAAAAATAGGGATGACCGCAGAGCAGATCAGTCTGGCTACTGCGCCGGTGATAATAAATCCGCGCAGTTTAAGCGGTGAAGAGTTTTCTGTGGCTGCGATGGTTGCTCCTGTGTTCTTTGCTGTAGTCCTGATTATCGCTGTGATGGTTTCGGGACAGGTGCTCATGTACGGTGTGCTCAAAGAGAAACGCAACCGCATCATCGAGATATTGCTCTCATCTGTGACCGCCCTGGAGCTGCTCGTCGGCAAAATTATTGGTTTCGGCCTTCTCGGCCTGCTGCAGATCGGGATCTGGCTGGCGGTAGGGCTGGCTGCAGCGGCTCGCTACTTTGATATAGGCCAGATTGGCATGAGCCCGGCAGAGCTGATTCCTATATTGCTTTTCTTTATCGGCGGTTATGTGATGTACGCCGCTCTCTTTGCTGCTATGGGGGCGACCATGAAAGATGCCGAAGGGGGTAGCCAAACCCAAGGTCTGGTTGTGCTCATACCGATGATTCCTATGTTTGCCTCAGGCGCAATTGTTATGTCACCAAACGCCCTGTGGGTGAAGATCCTCAGCTATATCCCTATTTTTACGCCGGCAACAATGCTGATGCGCATCGGAGCTACTAATTTGCCCTGGTGGGAGCTGGCATCCACCTTTGTTGTTTTGATGCTTGGGGTCGCCTTTTTTATCTACCTCGGCGCACGCATCTTCAGCCGGGGTCTGCTGCAATTTGAGCGGACAATTTCATTTAAAGAAATGGGGAAAATGATGCGCAAGAATTATTAAGCCTGCCCCAGCCACGGTGCCAGGCTTGCTTTTTTGCTTTTATCCCGACCGATAGAAGACCGATCTGGGGGACAGTCCCCCCGCACCCGACGCGCCCGATCACCAGGGACAGCTTGGGTGATCGGGCGAATCACCGAGTCAAGGTGACGGAAACTTTGGCTCATGCTAAGACCCCCGTTTCCGTGTCAGCCTGATCAGCCCGATCACCGGACTGTCCCCCCGCGCGGTCAGGGGGACAGGTCAACACTCGTCTAATAATCAGACCAATTACGATGATACGACCCCATCCCCGTGTCACGCCCTGTCACCCTACCTAACCCCAAGAAGAAAAAGGAAGCAAAAAGAACGTCCCTCTGCTTCCTGGTCTTTTCATCGTCTGTCACGCCATATGTTGTGTTGCTAGTCAGCAGCAAACGATTATTCGCACAGTCTGCCGTCCCTGTGTCACACCCGTCCCCCTGTCACACCCTTATCACACCTTTAACCCCAAACCTTTCCTCTTACTGAGAATATGTGCTTCTATCCCGTCTGCCACTTCAGTAGGGTCATCGCCTAGGGCAATTTTCCCACCTGTTAGTTTTTCTACATCTTCGGTTAAAAGTTTTACCAACTGGGGCGCTCCTGTGACAAAAGGGGTGGGGGAAAGATGGGTGTAGGCACCATAAGCCACAGCAAAGACTCCGTCGATTGTCGCCTTTTGTTCCATCCATTCCGGTGCAGTAACCGCAATGGGGAGATCGGGAATATCAACATCAAGGTGATCAGCTAGCGCTGTCACTAACATGGAGATCCTCCCGGTATCGTTACAGGTTCCAAAACTTAATACCGGCGGAACTTTCAGCATATTGCATACTTCCTGCAAGCCGGAACCGGCCATCTTTATGGCATCAAGATTACACAGTCCAGCCACCTCAAGGCCATGGTTGCCGCAGCCGCCGCTTACCACTAAAATATCCCGCTTGATTAATTCCTTGACCAAATTAACGGTATTCCAATCGTGAGGTCCGTTTCTTAAGGTGGTACAGTTGACTAGTGCCACTACTCCTTTAATTTTTCCGGAGGAAATGACATCAACCAACGGATCCAGTTTGTTCCCAAGAGCCTGTAAAAGGGCTTCGGTGGAAAAACCGGCGATTGCCTTCTGTTTATACGGGGGAACCTTAGGCTCTACTTTGCCATTGCGTTTTTGGAAATTTTCCAGAGCAAGATCGATAAGCTTATCAGCCATGACACCCGCCTCCCCTGGATGATACAGCATTTGATGCTGCAATCCTGGGACACCGATGATATTGCTGACACTAACCAGTGTCACCTGATATTTTTCAGCATACTGGTCAATTGCCGGGGGAGAGCAGTTTTCTTCCATGGCTAAAACATCAACCGCTCCAGTAGCTAAAAAGGGTTCGATGGCCAGCCAATTTCCCATCAGGCCGACAAAAACATCATCTACATTAAAGCGTTGCAGCAGTTCTTGGCCGGTTTCGATGGAACCGATAATTCTCAGCCCCTTGGCACCGACACTTTTGGCCCTTTCCTGGACCTCGGGCAGCCGGGCCTTTTGTAATGTTGCCACACCAACCCATGGTTGGTGGCCGTTAAAGGCAATGTTTACGTAATCGGGGTCCAAAATTCCTAAGTCCACCTCCACTTCATGGGGGGTGGGGGTGCCGAATAAAATATCCTGCACCATTTCCAGGCCGATTTGAGCTGTATAAATGGTCGCCAAGCCTAAGCGCAGCGCTTTTTTGGCCAAAGAAGCATAATCTCCGTCCACATTGGTAAGACAGCTGGCAATGCAATTTTGCTCTTCATGGACAACACCTGAAGGATAGATGCCCAGTTCCCGCCACACGCTTTTGCGCTTTTTTGGAGCAAATACCTCCACCATCACACTAGGCTCTTCCGCATCCCTGCCCATTTCCTCTTCAAGGAAGTTTGCAAGGGCAATAGCCATTTGATTGGTGTTTTGATTGGTGTCAATGCCTACCTTTTCGCACATCCATTTTAGTTTATCAACATCTGTAATGGTAAAGGGTGTTTTCCCTTCTGCTGTTGCCCTTAATGTGCGGAATGCCTCATAGGCATGGTGGCTGTAGGTGGCGGCCCCCATAATATTGCGCAGCAAAAGGTTTCTCATCGCCATGGCATCCCCGCCGATGCCACAGACCCCCTTATCCTGGCCTCCCTTTTCGTTGATCCGGCAGGGCCCGTTTGAACACAATTGACAACTCATCCCCTGCAGGCAAAACTTACACCTGATTTTTTCCTGTAATACCCAGCGATCAAAAACATTTGACATTCCGTCTTCCCGAATGCGTTTTAGCATTTCTTCGACAGAGTCGTGATAGCTAACCCGCCCTTCTGCTTTTTCCCAGACAGTTTCCAAAGGGATCCCTCCCTGTACTGATTCATTTGCTAATAAGTTTTCCAAAGGAACCAATTATTTATGCGATGTGAAGTCGGGCGGGCGATTGATGTGTGAATTATTGGGACTCGATCAGGGGGACAGGTTGACTGATCGGACCAAATACCGGGACAGTATCACCCCGGTGGTTTCGTTTTTTTCTAGCTTATCCTGCCGCTTGCGACTCGGTTTAACTTCACCTAAGACTTGTCGTCTGGTGATTGATGCAAGGCCGATTTTAACCAGTATTACTGGTTTAACTTGCCCTATGACTTGTCAGCAGACAACAGCCAATCATCTCCTCTGACGATTCAATAGCGCGTAGTCGCCCAGCTCAACATCCATGTTGCGCTTTTGCTGTTGTTAGCTGCTCCTTCGTCAAGGGCAAGTAACAATCATTGCAGATCGCTGCGCTAGCAGGGGTAAACCGACCGATCAAGGGGTAGACCGGTCAGGGGGACTGGCCCAGTGCAAACTCCCTGCTCAGCAGCAATGGTGGTGGGTTAATTCCGTTGCCTGCAACTTTGCTGCTTCCGATTCCCTTTGAGACAGAAGTTTCATTTCGCGGAAAATGAAGTAGGCTGTTATTAAGGCAGCCAGGATATCTGCGGTGGGAGCTGTTCTCCATACACCGTCTATTCCCCAGAAATGGGGAAGGATAAAGAGCAGTGGGATGTAAAACAGCACCTGCCGGGAGAGGCTTAAGACAGCTGCATGTATTGCCTTGCCGATGGCCTGGAAGTAGTGAGAGCAGGACACCTGAAAACCGAGGATGAAGATCATCCCTAGAAAGACGGTCATGGCATCGGCTGTCATGTTGATCAATGCTGTCTCTCCTTTGGTGAATAGTCCTGCAATCTGATGCGGCCATATTTGGATAATCAGGTAGCCGGTTGTGGATATGCAGGAGGCAACGATTACCGTCTTTTTCAAGGTTTCCTTGACCCTGGCGTATTGCTGCGCTCCATAGTTGAATCCAATGATCGGCTGCGCTCCCGAGTTCAGCCCAAGAACAGGCATCAATAGCAGACTCACAACGCTCATAATAATGCCTACTGCAGAAAGTCCCATGTCGCCGCTGTATCTTATGACCGCTTTGTTCAGGATCACCTGCTGTAGGCAGCTTGCTGCCTGTAGGCCAAAAGGTGCAAATCCTATGGACATAATATTAAGGACAATCGGCAGACGCGGAATAAAGTTTTTCAGCCGCAGCTTAATTAAGCTCCGTCCGGTAAAGTAGTAACTGAGTACCCAAATGGAAGCGAAGATCTGTCCGATGACAGTGGCCAGGGCTGATCCCTTGATACCCATGTGTAAGTGAAAAATGAATACATAATTTAAAACCCCGTTGAGCAGGGCGCCTAAAACCTGGGTGGACATGGCCATGATCGGATTACCTTCCGCCCTGATGAAGTTGTTCATTCCCATGCCGAGGCTTCCAACGGCTGCGCCCAGCATGATGATGTGCATGAAGTCGCGGGCATAGGGCAGCACCTCATCTGTTGCGCCGAAAAGCCTCAAAATAGGTTCGGGAAAACAGAAGTAAATAATTGAAAAGCAGAGGGGCAGCAAAATCAAAAGGGTTGTGCCGTTGGCTGCCACCAGTTCTGCTTCTTCCTTTTTCTGTTCCCCTAAGCGGAGAGAAATCAGGGCTGTTGTTCCTACCCCGATGAGCACGGAAAGGGCTAACAGTATGGTCATCAGGGGGAAAGCTACGGTTGTAGCAGCAATGGCCAAGGGCCCTACTCCGCGTCCGACAAAGGCCCTGTCGACAATGTTATAAAGGGCATTGCACATCATACCTATGATAGTCGGCCAGGAAAAATGCCATAATAAGCGGCCGACAGGGGCGTGACCGAGTTCGTCTGAGCGTTTGTCCATTATATTGACACCTCTTTTATCAATTGACAGTTGGTATTGTTGCGGTTCTTATTATTAATTGGCGACTCGTATTGATTCAGATTAGGCTCCGAACAAGTATAGATATTATAACATTTGGTGTAAAACATCAATAAAAATTTTGGACGGCATATTGAGCCAAGACCGATCACCGGGACTGTTCTCGCACGTGATTCCACCGGACCGATCAGTAGGACATCTCCGCCTAATCGGGGGACTGGTTAGCACCACTGGATTGATTTCCGGACAGTCCCTTGTGTGAAAAATTTTTGGGATCCTTGGGTGGCAAGTTTTATAGGGCAGGCTTTTGGAGTTGTTATTCAAAATTCTTTGCTACCTAGAAAAGCGAAAAATGTAGATTGGCAGCGGTAAAGAGGAAAATTAAACCATTTGTCGAAAAAGGTAAATTGTAGCAAGAATGTTCACTTTGGTTGGTGCAGGGAATGTTATGGTGATGTGTGAGGGAGTGATAATGTGGAAGCGATTGTTAAGCTAAAACCTTTGACTCCCATTTGGACGGGAGATGCTGGCAGGAAATGCAGAATGATCAGAGAGACAGGCATCATCGGTAGCCTCAGGTGGTGGTATGAGGCTTTGATAAGGGGGTTGGGCGGAGAGGCTTGTGATCCCACAAAATCAAAGTGTAATGGGCAAAGTCGCTGCGGTGTCTGTGAATTATTCGGATGCACCGGATGGGCGCGGAGGTTCAAGTTGGATGTCAGAGAGGTAAAAAAAGACTTTGCACCTTTTTTTATCGTAAAACCTAATTCGTCAAAAAGAGCTAGCTTTTTAGGCTACTATGATAAATCGGGACAATCGTGGGAGAAGAACGGCGGTCTATTAGGAGAATATGAGTTGAGAATAACTGCTAAAGATGAAGCAATTTTGAATACAATCAAGTTTCTGTTGAAACTGTCTTGTGATTGGGGTATTGGTTCAGGCACCCAAAGGGGTTTTGGGATATCATTGATAGATAATGACTTACAGCTTCAAAAACCGGATATACGTATAGAACAGCTCAATAACCCCTCTTCGAACCTTCCGAGAATGGATCAGTTTTTCTTTTACAAAATACCTATAGTCAATATAGAGGCTTTGGATTTGATAATAAAAGAAATCTGCGAAGGGTTGTATATAACAAAAAAAAGTCCGCTGTCATCATTTGACTTTGCACGCTATAACTATTTGCCGACAGCACCTTGGGTGAGGCGGGCTATACGGGAATTGTTTAGAGATAATGATGTATTGCGTCACTATTTGATGGGCTTTATTAGCGATGGAAATACTAAGCCTATTCACTTAAGCTGTTGGAGACATTTAATAGAAAAAAAGGATAAGGAAAAGAACAAAACTTATTATGTTTGTCCTAAATGCCGAAAAAAACGTGTACACGATGAAAATATGTTAAAGAAGACGGGGTCAAAGATTTTTGTATCCCATATTTACAACAAAAATGCTTTTAAAGGTAATGTAGAGCCGGAGTGGGAAATGAAAGTGTGGGGGTGGATACCCGATCTTCCAAGCGGTATTGGAGAGACGCGGCAGGACGTTGAGGAGAAGCTTCAGGAGAACTTGAAAAAAGAGGAGTTTTGGCTAAGGTGCTTTGGTATTAAAGAAAATCCTGTGGATATAAACGGAATTAAGGAAGTGTGGGATGTTGATGTTGAAAAATTGTTAACGAACGGAGGTGAGGTTTTATGAGTGAGATTTATGACTACTACTTGTCAAAAGCAGAACAGTATAGCGATATAGAGCTAAGCCAAAATAAGAGGGAGCTTCTAGATAAAGTTTTGGTAAATCACATTAACAAAGTAGATGATTTTTGTCCCCATCAGAAAGATCTGACGAACCTTCCGCAGCACTCCACCCTGATCAAAGTGAATTTTACCCTCAAGAAGCCGTACACCAGTAAAGACGATAGGGAGTTTTACATTATAAAAGACGGCAAGGTTGTTGAAAACCCCCTTGTCAGGGACAAATTCACAGGGCTTCCGATAGTAAGGCCATCAACTTGGAAAGGACATTTGAGGTTTGCCGCAGAGTACGTTGAAGAAGATGCAGCTAAGAGAAAAGAGATCATCAGACGCCTTTTCGGCGCAGAAACAAATGAAGAGAGTTCATTGAAAGGAAGACTCTACTTCTTTCCGACGTTTTTTAAAGATACTCCAAAAGATAAGTCTGAAGAAAAAAATAAGTCTGAAGATGAATCTGATGTTGCAAAAGATGTTATTACACCGTTGGACAGGGAGACGAAGACTCCTGCAAGGGGGCCAATACATTTGGAGGTCATAAAACCGGATGCTAAGGGTGAGTTTTATCTGCTCTATATGCCCTATCCTAGAGGCGAGGATTTTGACATGGGGGAAATTCAAGAAGACATGGTATTTCTCGCAGAGGCGTTAAAACTGATGTTTTATATTTATGGGTTTTCTGCAAAGAAGACATCCGGTTTTGGGGTAATCAATGAACTCGGTGAGGATGATATTGAGGTTTATCCTGAGGACAAAAAGAAGTATTTTTCATGTTTATATTCGGTAGAATGTTCTGGTGACACTAGGATCAAAGACTAGGACGGGGGTTGGTAGGATGTCCCGCTGTGATCAATTGAAAAGCAATAAAGAAACAATCTTGATTGGGGAAATCGGGGGACTGCTTCACGATATAGGGAAGGTCCATCCATCGTTTATTAAATTGCACGCTCGTGATTGTGGTGATACCGGCCTGCCACATCATGCAAGGGGTATTGATGATATTCTTAGTTCGCGCCTTATTAATTATTTAAAGAACGATAGATTAAAGGTCAAATTGGGAAAAGCAGATGAAAAATCAGTCTATGATTTCATCCGGGAGCATCATCCTGAGAGGGATAAAGAAGTAAAAAGTGTTCTTTTGGAGTACTTAATGAGTTGTGACAGGAAAGATTCTGCCGATGATAAAGGGATCGTCAGAAGAAAACAGTCTATAAAGAATACGGTTATATCTTCTCCTTTTGGTTCTCCAAAAGAGGTAATAAATTTGGATTCTCTTCAAAAGAGATTCGACGAACTGGATAATCAGTTGGGTGATATGGTTGAAAGGTATATAAATCATGGTATGGATTTGATCGAACTAAGAAATGCCATAAGAGATTTTTTAAAAAGTGCGTTCTCTCATGCTCTTGGTGAAACGAGAATCCCTGCAAATGATGTTACCCTCTGGGATCACTCTTTTTCAACGGCATCCCTCTTTAAATCGACACTTGCAGGAAAGGTGCTCGGAGAAGAGCCTAAGGGCACGTGTAGATTTTTCGGCATCAATTGGAACGGTTGGGAGTTCATCAAAAGGGGCCGGAAAATCGCTGATATTCAGAAAAGAAGTGAAATTATCGAGGAAATAAAATCTGAGCTGAGAAAAAAATTTGAGGATGATTTTCCTATAGGAAATGCCCTTTACGAGGATATAAACGGTATCTATTTCTCATTTCCAGGTCTGGATCTTTCCGAGGCTAAAAAATTAGCTGAAGAATGTGCCCAAAAGGTTCTGGAGGAAAAAATAATCGATAAAAAAAGCGATCATGAACTTTGGCCGTTTTTTACGCTAAGCAGGGCTTCAGGTTCGCTTACTATTATCGCTGAGGAACTAAAATTTGCTGCTCAAAAAAGAAAGGTGCCGAGAATGACCCCTGTTCTGTTTGTGGAAGGTAGTGAGGAGCATTTCTTCAATAATTCTCAACTTGAACCTTCTGAAGCTGGTCAGGGTATTTGTCCTACATGCAGGTTGAGGCCGAAGGACGAAGGAGGGGGAAGATTTGAATGCAGTGTTTGCCGAGAAAGGGGAAAAGGAAGGCTGTCCGGTTGGCTGGACAGCAGGGAAGATACTATTTGGATAGAGGATGCCGCTGATAAAAATAACAGAATTGCTTTGCTTTCCTTCGACTTAAACCTTGAAAAGTGGCTTGACGGGACGCTAATCGAGACGATCTTATCACAGAATTTTGAGGATTGGTTATCTAAAGAAAAAACAAAATTGTTGGAAGCGCGAGATGACATAAAAAATATTTTAAATGAACGGATTGAAAAGGTAAATGATACACTTACAACTATGAAAAAGGCGACAGACCCCAGCAAAGTAAAAGAAATGATTGCTAAAAAAATAGAAGAAAGAGAAAGGCTTGAACAGAAAAAAAGGGGGCTTGAATCTGATTTAGAGCCGAACAAGGAAACGGTCTACAGGATCTTAGATGCATTTCTTGAGGTAAAAGATAGCAAAAAAACAGAAGAAAAAAATAGGGCAGTCGATTTGTTAAGGTCTTTCTTCGAAGAAAAATTTATAAATAAGGACAACTTTGAGCAGCACTTGAAAAACATCAAGCAAAGAGCGGGTGTAGACGAGCTCACCAAGGAAACCCTTGCTACACAGCTTTTCACCCAAAACCCCTCTCCCGCCCGCTTGTACAGGATATGGAGAGAAGCTGAGGAGTTCTTTAACCTGGTGGGTGAAGAGATAAAAAAGAGGTTTTACGCTGACTGCTGGAAGAGAATCAGATTTTCTGTGGATCCCGCTGCCGCAAAGAAATACAATTTAGGGGAAAACACTCCTTACGTCATCAGAATAGAGGATTTGGAACCAGACACGCTGCTTGTGCTGCACACTGAAAAGGGAAATTGTTATACTATTGAATCACTAGATAAATTTAAATACGATTCTATGGCCGGTAAAGAGGCAGTAAAAGAAGCATTAGGGAAAGGAATTCATTATCTTGCCTTAGAAGATGAACCCCAAAATAATTTGTTAAATAACGAAATATTGTATGTTAGCGAAGAAACTGATATAGAGAAATACTATCCCTTTATTGAGATTAACAAATCACCGCTTTCACTTAGTTTAATAGTTCCTGCCTGCGATTCCATTAAAATTGCTGAGTTCGTCATAAATCTTTACGGTAAACAATTTAAAAATGTTGTGGGAAAGTTGCCGTTGAGCATTAAACTGCTTGTGACAAATAGAAAAATTCCACTTTATGTGCTCCTCGATGCCGAAAGCAGGATGCTTGAAGGAGAAGAGTTTAAGAAACAGAAGTTGATGAACCCCTGGTGGGACATTAACGAAACAAGTGTGGATGCGCACTACAGCTTCTATCCAAAGAAAATTAAAGACAAGTATGCCCTTGATGATATTGCTCCTATTTCCAGAGGGAGGGTTTTTGCTCTTTTCCCTGGGTACTTCGACTTTGAACTTCTTTTGGGAACAACTGATAGGTACAGCATTGCCTACAAAAAGGATGGGAAAAGGGCGGATGAAGACTATAGGCTATTTACTGGAAGGCCGTATTATTCTTATCAAATTGCCGAACTTCGGGAGTTGTGGGAGCTTTTATCTCAAAATCTTTCCAGTTCGCAGATACATTTTGTTGAGGATATGCTCACTTTAAAGCTGAGGGAGTGGAGAAAGGTCAGAAGGGGAAACAAAGTAAGCCTATTAAAAAATTTCGCTGAAGCGACGTTGAGAGACGCTTTTAGTGAGAAATGGGAGTGTTTAAGGGAAGAATCAAAGAATTTTCTTATCTGCTCGTCTGTAAATGGGATGCTGCTCGATGCAGTTAACCTTTTTGGACACATTATTAAAGAAAAGGGGGTTGATTAATGTGAGCTGTGGCGTTGATATCAATAAGATCTTTGCAAGGGCGCTTGACCCTATCCATATCGGGGCAGGGGGGTATAGGCTTGGAAGGGTGGACAATACCATTGTGAGGGATCCGGCGACAGAAGTGCCAAAAATACCTGGGACCTCTTTTGCAGGGGTTGTAAAGGAGTTTTATACCCTATATTTAACGGAAAAAGACGGTAGTAAAGATAAGTCTTATGAAGAAAATAGGAAGTGTGCTGAAGAACGTGTTAAGCAAATATTCGGTGATGAAAACAGAAAGGGCAAATTGAGATTTTACGATGGGCAAATAATATTTTTCCCAGTGCCATCGATTCAGGGTACTGTATGGATAACAACAAAAGGAATATGCGAATATTGGTTTGGAGAAAAAGCAACTGTTTTACAGAAAGTTGATGATAAAACGAATGTTGATAAAGCGTATGTGATCAAAAAGAGTAATAGTACCATTGAACTTCTAAACTTGGGTTGGATTCTACTGGACGTTGAGGATGTTTCTCAAGATAATGACCTTATAAGCAAAAAAATAGGCGGTTGGGTTAGCCAGATTGTCGTTGTGTCGGAGAAACTCTTTTCGCACATTGTGAATGATAATCTGGAGGTGAGGACGTCTGTAAAAATTGATCCAGAAACAGGAACAGCAGCCGAGGGTGCCTTATTTACTTATGAAGCGATACCGAGGGGGACCGTCTTCGGTTTTGAAATTGGCGAGGAGAAGTTGAGAACGACAAATCATAATGTTAACGAAATAATCGAAGCCGTTGCACCTTACTTCAAACTCCTGGGGATAGGAGGAATGGGAACAAGGGGATTCGGTAGGCTTGAGTTGTGTGTAGAAAAGCCTTTAAAACCACAGCCCAATCAAAATTGTCAAGGATTGCAAAACGCACCAGGTGGTGAGGGAAATGCTTAACCTTGACTATATATGTGTGGAGTGCGCGCAGAACATTGCTTTTGATGCAAATGACGCGGATGATGCCCTTAAGAACAAGCTTGAAAACAACCTCAGAAAAGCACTAGGGGTTCTTCAAGAAGATGGGGTTTATGCTATGTTTTTGTGGCTCGAAACTCATGACGGTAAAGATATAAGAAAAAAGCTAGTGGAAATGCTTAATGTCGATGAAGTAAGAAATTACCTTTTAGATGAGCGGTTTAACATTGATGACTTTAAAGCTTTTTGCGGGCAATTAAAAAAGGTGTTGTGCAATCTTGATAAACTTCTGTTTGTGAAGAAACTCTTTGAGCGCACTTTGACATATGCGTTGTACCACGCGAAGGTAGGGCGAAAGTGATGTGGGAAAGGGTTAGTGTCACTTTTAAATTAAAGAGTCCACTTCACATCGGATATATACCTTTCAAAGGCTCAGTTGTTTCTCCAACTAGGTACTATGTGCTCGGTCGGAATCTTTGGGGAGCAATTACAAAAAAGATCACAGAAGAACTCTATCAAGAGCCGATAGGAGATAATTACCGCCTCATTGGAACGCATGTTGCAGAGGCTTTCAGGTTTTCTTACTTTTATGTTTACGACGGGGAGACAGTCTATCTTCCTGAGTTTACAGAAGAAGGATTGAAGTATGGTGATGATAAGAAGAAGATTACTGTGTCGGCATTCGAAAAGAAGTTTGTAGGAAGCAGAATATCAACTGCGATTGATGAAATCTCTTACACTGCTAAACAAGAAAGCCTGCACGAGATCGAATTTATCAATGATAGTTTCAAGGATGAGAGCGGATGTCTGAGAGGGGTAAAAATCGCTGGATGCATCTGGTGCAAGAAAGGTGCAGTAATCGATGGAAAGGAGATCGTCTATAGCAATGAAGGGATTTTCATAGACGATTTCAACATAATTGAAGAATTGATCCTTGGGGGAGAATCGAAGTATGGTTTTGGACATGTTATGATGGATACTGTTAATAAGGTTAAGGTTTTTGAAAAAGTTAACCAAATCCATGAGGACTCAAATGATGGTAAATTGAAAGTCACAATAAAAGAAGGTTCGTCTTTACTTGCTCACTTCGAGTATAGTAAAAACTTGAATTTCAGAGGTGATATTGAACTTCTTTCAGGGCGAGGTTATTTTTATCCAGATGCCAAAGAAAGGTCAGATAGGCCTGGTAAGGTAATATCAAAGCCAGAATATTACTTTTCACCGGGGACTGTTTTCGTCGACAGATGCAATGTTACTGCAGAAGTATGTTGGGACGGTACCATGAGGGCGGTATGATTACTGTATTATCAAAAAAACACAAAACCTTGGCACGCCAGTTCCCAAAAAATGTAGGGATTTCTACAACATTTTATGGATACTGATATCGATTTATTTTGACTGGAACTAATGCCATGATGAAACCGGCCGCCGGAATCTCTGACGGCCGGTTTGGCTTTGCTTTATTCATACTCTTAAGCTCTTTTGCCAATCCTGTTTTAAGTCAAAATCCTCGGCAGCGAAGGATTCTGTTAACAATTCAAAAACATTAAGGGGTACGCCGCCAGTATTCACTTTTTCAAAAACTTGGCAGACTGCTTCTTTGGGGTTTTCCTTTTTCATAATAATTACTGGAAGTATATATTTGTTGAAACTATTGATAATCCTATCTTCGAACTTATCCCAAAAAATTATTCTGTCGCTGTCATGCTGCCAGTATTTATTAAATTCCCTTCTCCACACGCTGTAATTATCGATCATGCAAACCGGATACATTAGGTTCTTAAATTCTAATTCTTTACTCGACAAAACAAGTATAATGCGCCGTCCAAAATCCTCGGTAATTTGCTTATTTTCATTGACAGATACAATAGCCTCTTCAAGATCATAATTATTGTCCATGGCCTTAACCATGTCGATGTAATACCAGCGCTTGCTAGTGGTGACTACCTCATTGGTCACAATTGTCTGGTAAAGAGAGATGATTCTCTGCTGACCATCGAGAATGAGAAAATCGGGCTTAACTTCTTTATCGAGTTTCACGCCTTCCACCGGTTTTGTTTTAAATCTGATGTTTTCTTTCCCGTTTCTAGCAGCATGGCACCGATGGGAAAAGATTTGGCTACACTGGCAAGGAGTCCTTTTATGCGGTTATCATCCCAGATCCACCCTCTCTGGAAGACCGGCAACTGTATTTTTCCACTGTCCCCAGCGCGATCCCAGAATTTTTGTTGTAGAGATGGGCGATCCACATCTGTGTCACCGGTATTGTACAGCAATAAGCAATAAAAAATTTGCGGATAACTAGGACGTAAAGTAGTATTTAAGTATATATAGGGATGTTTTTTAAGTTGGCTAAAGGTGTTTTTAAGATAGAGAGTAACTGTTAATGACAAGGATTATTATTTTAGGCAGAGAATAATATTAGCCATATACCCATTCAGCTCTTGGTTATTTAACCCCGGCTGATACTAACAGCAAAGCAATCTTCAAAAATGCTGCCAATCCTGATAATTTGGGGTCAGCACACATTTTATTCGAAAATCGCGGGCGGTGGTATGATCGATCTATTGTATTAGTTACACTCAAAATGCTGTATGGATGGATGACCTGGATATATCTTATGATCAATCTATGTATTAGATACACAATAAAGCAATTATCTAAGGAGGGATCATGTTGAATCAAACTAATATTGTCAGTAACAATCGTTGGTCCGTGTTATTTTGGAATACTATCGCCTATCTCTATGATAGTTTGGCGTTAATTACCTTGTCGATTTGTATCCCATTTATAATTAAAGAAATGAATATATCCCTATCCCAAAGCGGCTTATTGTCCTCGGCAACTATGATAGGCGGGGCTTTCGGCGCTATATTTTTTGGGAAAATGGCTAACAAACTTGGTAATAAAAAAGCTATTGTTTGGGCATTGATTGAATGTGGTGTCTTCACAGTCTTTGTTTATTTTGCAAAATCATTTGAAAGCCTTCTATTGTTAAGATTTCTTGCAGGTATTGGTATTGGTGGAGTTTGGGGGCCTTGTGTTGCAATGGTTTCAGAGTCCTGGGATGCAAAGAATCGCTCATGGGCTATTAGCTTTGTGCTTAGTTCCTTTGCTATAGGCAGTATCTTAGCGTCTTTTTTAGGAGCTTACCTGCTATCGCAACTTAATTGGCGTGTCTTTTTCATGATCAGTGCAACCTCAATAATAGCAGGTCTTTTGTTTTATTATTTTGGGCCAGAAGATGATACCGAACAGAAAAGAGAAGAAACGAAAAGAGTGGCAATAACATTAAAGGACCTCTTTTTGAATAATATTTTCAAAATAACAATTCCCGCTACAATGATAGCTTTCTTTTATATGAGCGGTTTTTGGGGGTTGAATTCGTGGGTGCCAACATTCCTTGTTCAGGAACGTGGTTTTGATATCAATAAAATGGGTATATGGAATATGATGATATATATAGGAATGCTCGCAGGGTACTCTTTATGTGGATTGCTCAGCAATTATTTAGGACGTAAGTGGACACTACTTCTTTGCTTTTTTGTAAGTGCGTTAAATATCCCCTTTTATATATTATGTAAGAATCCGGATATTCTATTTTGGTTCAGTCCATTAATGGGGTTTTGGTTTGGTGGATTGGCTGGTCTTCAGGGTGTTTATTATAGCGAATTATATCCTCAGGAAATGCGGGCACTAGGTGGTGGTTTTTGTTTTAACATGGGGCGAGCCGGAGCCGTAATTGCTCCGTATGTGGTAGGATTCTTAGCAGATTATAAAGGACTAACTATCGGAATGGGTACGGTTTCATTATTTTTCTTATTAGGCTGTTTCATGTTGTTATTATTACCCGAAACATACAAAAGGCGTTAGATGATGGTATATAACCTTGACAGAGCACATCGGTAATTGTTATACTTTGAATGGTATAAATACCTATTCATTAGTCATTATAGGGGACATATTTATGAGAGTTAAGGTTTTCTTGCATGAATACCTGAAGAAGTTAAGAAAACAAAATGATGCCGGGTATGATATTGTTTTCATGGAAGAAAACGCTAAAATTGAAGACCTTATTAACTATTATGGTTTCAGAACAGACGAGATTGGCGTGATCATACAGAATCAAAAATTAGCCAAATGGGACGATTTGATTATTGATGATGCTGAAATACATCTTTATCCTCTCCTTGAGGGAGGTTGAGAGAGCTTTATGAGAGAGGTTTAAGGGTATGTTTCGTGATATTAATAAAAAAAAGCTTAATTTAACAACAAAAGATATCGCCAAATTGGCCGGTGTTTCTCAGTCAACTGTTTCCAGGGTTTTGAATGATTATCAAAATGTGAAAGAAGAAACTAGGGAAAAAGTGCTAGCTGTTATACGCAAATACGGATATAAGCCCAATCAGTTGGCTAGAAGCATGGTTGTAAAGAAAACTCGGAACATTGGCCTTATTTTGGCTGACATAACCAACCCTTTCTATAGCGAACTATCAAAGAATATTATTGACCGTGCAATGACCTTTGACTATAGCGTTCTTCTGTGCAACACCGACAATGACCCCAGGGCACTAGAGTATTATCTCGATGTTTTATTGCAAAAGCGTGTGGATGGTATAATATTCGCCTCTGTACCTACAGAGCATAGCCGTGTTGAGCAGTTAGTGGAAAGCGGTTTTCCATGTTTAATGTGCAACAGGCATTTAAATAACTCCAAAAATAATTTTGTTGTTACTGATAATGTGAAAGGTTCTTACCTGGCAGTAACACATTTAATTCGGCTGGGCCATGAAAGAATATATTTTATTTCGGGGCCAAAAGAGTTCTCTACAACTCAAGAAAGACTTATAGGATATAAACAGGCGCTTGCTGACTACGGCATCCCATATGATGAATCCTTAATAATTGAGGGAGGCTATAAAAAGGATTTTGCCTACGAGGTTGTGAAAAAAATACTTAATAAAAAGCCACTACCCACGGCAATGTTTTGCACCAACGATGTCATGGCACTGGGAACTATAAGTTCTATTCTAGAAGCAGGATATAGAGTGCCAGAAGATATAGCAATAGTTGGGTATGATGATATAAGCATTGCTTCCCACTGCCTTGTTGAATTAACCACAGTAGATGCCAAGACTGAAGAGATGGGGATTAAAGCTGTTGACCACATAATCTACCTTATAGAAAACAGCGGTAGTAATTTATATATTAAAGAATATCTTGAACCGGAGCTGAAAATAAGAAAGAGTTGTGGCTACTACCTAAAGAATCGCGAAAAAAATCTCGACAAAAAATAAAAAAATTTTTCTCAGTTAGCAGGAATCTTTTCGGTGTATGTTGAATAGTATTTTTAAATGAAAACGTAATCATAAAAATATAGTTTACAACTAAGTTTAATAAAATATTCAATTTGCCTTTTAAAATCTTAATTTATATATTTTTTTTCAATAATAATGAATACGTATTCAGGAAAGGTGGACAGGGCTGGGATGAAAGGAATAGCCGGAAAAGTATTAATGGTAGATCTCACGGAAAACAAGATCCAGGTGATTGAAGAAAAAGAGATTATTTACCGCAAGTACATGGGCGGGGTGGGGTTGGCTCTCTATTATTTGATGAAAGAAATCAAACCTGATGCTGATCCTTTGAGTCCTGATAATGTGATGGTGATAGCTCCCGGTTTATTGACAGGGTCTCCTGCGCCTGCTGTACCGAGATATACGATCTGCGCTAAATCACCATTGACCGGTGGCTTAGGCAAGTCCGAAGCCGGCGGGTTCTGGGGTCCTGAATTGAAAAGGGCTGGGTATGACGCTTTGGTTATTAAAGGTAAAGCAGATCACCCAGTTTATTTAAAAATTGTAGATGATCAGGTTGAGATTGTGGATGCATCACATCTCTGGGGTAAATGCACAGCGGAAGTAGAGAAATTGTTAAAACAAGAGGTGCCCCGGAGCAGGGTTCTGCAGATAGGGCCAGCTGGTGAAAACTTGGTCCTGTATGCCAATATCTGCAACAACTTAGCCCATTTTAACGGCCGCAATGGCCTTGGGGCGGTAATGGGTTCAAAAAATCTGAAAGCTGTGGTTGTTAGAGGGACCGGTAGGATAGACTATTACGATAAAGAGCCGTTAATAAATGCTACCAAGTGGGTAGCGAAAAACTATAAGGAGCATCCGTTGGCTAGGGGTTTACATGAAGGGGGAACCGCGGCCGGTGTTGCCGGCGTCAATGCTGGAGGTTCGCTGCCAACAAATAACTGGAATGAAAACTACTTTGCTACTGCAGATAAAATAAGTGGCCAGATGATGAATGAAACAATATTGATTGATCGAAAAGGATGTTATTCCTGTCCAATTCGCTGCAAGCGTGTAGTTGAATTGGAGGAAGAGAGATTTTCCGTTAATCCAGAATTAGGCGGCCCAGAGTACGAAACTCTTGTGGCACTAGGTTCCAATTGTGGTATTGACGATTTAAACCTGCTGGCAAAAGCTAACGAAATGTGCAATCAGTATACTCTTGATACCATCAGCCTGGGGATGACCATTTCATTTGCCATGAATTGTTTTGAAGAAGGCTTGCTGACCCTAGAGGATACTGATGGCTTGGAGTTGAGGTTTGGAAATAAAGACATTTTGCTGCAGTTGATCGAGATGACCGCTAAAAGACAAGGTTTTGGCAATTTATTAGCGGAAGGTTCTGCCCGCATGGCCGAAAAGATCGGTAAAGAGAGCTATAAGTACTTGCGTGAAGTGAAAAAACAGGAAATACCCATGCATGATCCTAGGGTAAAGACAGGATTAGCACTTCAGTATGCCCTATCACCTCACGGGGCGGATCACTGGGTTGCACAGCATGATCCCTTTTTTACGCAACCGGATTCCCTTGGAATGGAAGCTATTGCACCTCTTGGGATATATGAACCTATTCCGGCATTAGATTTGAGTTCAGATAAAGTACGGCTTATCTATTATACCCATTTACTGGTTGCAGCTTATGACTGCTTGGGAGTCTGTGTTTTTGGATATGTTGCAAGAAGTATTGTTCCCTTAGATATGCTTGTGGAACTGGTAAGAGGAGTTACAGGCTGGAAGACCAGCCTTTGGGATTTGTTAAAAGTAGGGGAGAGGATCAGCAATATGATGCGCCTCTTTAATATTAAACAAGGGTTTACCAAAGAGGATGATCGCATACCTGATCTATTTTTTGAGAACATCAAAACTGGGCCTCTCCAGGGTAAGAATGCCTTAGATAAAGAGGAATTTGATAAGGCAATAAGCAGTTACTATAAGATGGCAGGTTGGACTGAAGAGGGGGTGCCCTCTGATAGCAAGCTCAAAGAATTAGGTTTGGATAGTTTTATGTAGTTATCAAGTTTTTATTGGAAACCATCGCCTGAAATAATATAAAGGAGGAAACAAAATGGAATACGTAAAGAGAATTCATGAACTTCCGCTGAAACAAATTCCCGAGCCTTACAAAAGAAACTTACAGTTAGTTTATACCCCTCAGTTTGACGAGGGATGCCAGGATTTTACCCTCTTAATATCTACTCTTTACCCTATTGATGGACAAACCGACTATCATGTTCATCCAGTTGACGAAGTTATTGTTATTTGTTCCGGCCATGGCGAGTTAATAGTCGAAGGCCAATCCTATCCGATTGAAACCGGCTGCGTATTATATGCTCCAGCTGGAGTAAAACATCAGTGTAAAAACTACTCTTCGGAAACTATGCAGATGATTTGTTTCTATATACCATCACTGCCGACAGCAGACAAGATTAAAGGTGACATAGAGATAAAGAAGTAGATATCGTAAAATCAGGCGATAGTTTCCACTCTCTTGGTTTTTTTGCGGATAGAACTGTTCAATGAAAGATTGGTGAATTGGCAATGAATTACGACCAAGAATCTCTGAAAATGCATCAACGGTATAAAGGAAAGCTTGAAGTAGTTAGCAAGGTGCCGCTGAAGAACAGGGATGATATGTCTTTAGCCTATACCCCTGGTGTAGCTGAACCATGCCGCCAGATCGCCAAAGATAGGTCTCTTGTCTATGACTATACTGTCAAATCTAACTATATAGCGGTAATAACCGATGGAACAGCCGTATTGGGTTTAGGGGATATAGGGCCCGAAGCAGCCCTTCCCGTAATGGAAGGGAAATGTGTGCTTTTTAAAGAGTTTGGAGGAGTAGATGCTGTTCCCATTTGTTTAGACACCAAAGATGTGGATGAAATTGTAGATGTGGTAATAAAGCTTGCTCCTGCTTTTGGAGGCTTCAATTTGGAGGATATCAGCGCTCCTCGTTGTTTCGAGATCGAAAGACGGCTGAAAGAGTCACTGGATATCCCAGTTTTTCACGATGATCAACATGGGACTGCTGTAGTAGTTTTAGCTGCATTAATCAATGCATTGCAACTGGTTGGAAAAAACTTTGCTGATGTGGAGATTGTTATCAGTGGGGCGGGAGCGGCAGGAATCAGTACAGCAAGACTACTCAATGCATACGGAGTTAAGGATATTGTTCTTTGTGATCAATATGGCGCAATTTACCGTGGGCGTGAAGTGGAGATGACAAGAGAAAAGGTGGTGATTGCCCAAGAAACCAATAGCAGCAATCAGCAGGGAACATTAGAAGAGGTTATCAAAGGTAAGGATGTGTTTATCGGTTTATCAGTTCCAGGGGTTTTAACAGGGAATATGGTTAAGCTGATGAGCAAAGATCCCATTGTTCTTGCTCTCGCTAATCCGGTTCCGGAAATTTGCCCTGATGAGGCAAAAGCAGCAGGTGCAAAAATTGTCGGTACAGGACTTTCAAATCACAATAACCAGGTCAATAATGTGCTTGCCTTTCCAGGTATTTTTCGAGGGGCATTAGATGTGCGGGCTAAAGAAATAAATGATGAAATGAAAATAGCTGCTGCACATGCAATTGCGAAAATGGTGGACAACGAATTGGATGAAGAGTACATTCTACCGAAAGCTTTTGACCGTTCAATTGGACCCTATGTAGCTGCAGCAGTAGCCGAAGCGGCGGTAAAATCCGGTGTAGCGAGGTTAAACCTGACCTATCAAGAGGAATATGATAAGGCTTTATCACTAATAACTGGTTAGATCAGTCTACTATACCAATAATACTAAAAGGAGGCTAACAATGGAGAACAATCTTCCGAAAGTTGAAACCATCGAATTATTTGGGAAAAAAATTAATTTCCTTGACCTTGGCAGAGAGATCTCACCAGATATGCCCCATTACCCCGGGCACATGAAAACAAATTTTTGGTGGCATCTCACCCATGATGAGTGTAAGTTGAGACTGGGAGAAGAGAGCAAGTATAGCGGATATGCGGTAAGAGGTATTGTGACTTGCGATCATGTGTCAACCCATGTAGATGCTGTATACCATTTTGATAAAAGTAAACCGCATCTGACAGTGGAAAAGATCACTTTAAAAGAGTTGATTACCCCCGCAGCCTGGATTGATGTTTCCTTTGTGCCTGCCAGAGCGCATATCACTCTTGATGATGTTAAAAGTGCTTTGAATAAGGCCAATGTAACTCTTCAACCAGGAATGACACTGCTGTATTACACAGGAATTGAAAAATATTGGGATGATCATGCCACTTACCTGTATCAGTATCCCGGCTTAAACGAAGAAGCTACCAGATGGATTTTAGACCAAGGGGTTGTAAATATCGGTACAGATGCTACCAGTTTAGACACACCAGCTGACATAAATTATCCCAATCATACTGTCCATGGTGAAAAGAATGTCATCCACACTGAAAATGTTAAAAATATTACTCATATTCCACGGCATCAAGGGTTTTATTTCGCCATGTTCCCTCTTAAATTCGTTGGGGCAACAGGCAGTCCTGTAAGAGCATTTGCCATCTGGGAGGACTAGCGATAGTCTACGACATCAGTTGTGTATGGAATACTTGGACGGAGGTGAGAACCGGGGACTTTTGTAGTTAGTTGTAATAAGGGTAAACACAATACATGAAAGGAGAGAACAAGTAATGTCAGAGCAATTATTGCAAGCATTAAAGGAGAACCTTGTTAACGGTAATATCGATGAGGTAAGCAATAATGTAAAAGAATTAGTTGAGAACGGCGTTGATAGCAAGAAGATCTTAGATGAAATGATCTCTGCAATGAATATTGTAGGTGAAAAGTTCTCAAAGAATGAGTATTTCTTGCCTGATTTGATTCTCAGTGGCAATGCTATGAGAGCAGGATTAGATGTCATTCTTCCTAACCTGAAAGCTACGGGAGCATCATTCAAAGGCAAAGTTATTCTCGGTTCTGTTCAGGGAGACGTACATGATGTAGGCAAATCTATTGTTCATAGCACATTGGTAGGCGCAGGATATGAGGTTATCGATCTTGGTGTTGATGTCGCTCCGGAAGTTTTTGCTCAAAAGGCAATAGAATTTGAAGTAGATGTAGTAGGTGCTTCAGCATACATGACAACGACCACTGCAATGCTGCCCAAAGTTAACGAAGCTCTAAAGGAAGCTGGAATTCGTGATAAAGTGAAATTTGTTATTGGTGGTGCAGCCACTTCTGAAGCTTATGTTGAATGGGCTGGAGCAGACGGATGGGGTGAAACAGCCTGGGATGCAGTTGAAACGATAAACAACCTCTTAAATAAATAACTTGAAAGGAAGGGATATTAGATGGCGGGCTATCTTGATAAGATTGATGCATTAGTGGAAAAGATCAGGGACCGTGTCAGCAAAGAGCCAATGACGCCAGCCCAGCGGGCAGCTAAGGTATTTACTTGGGATACCACTTTAGATCATGCATTTGGCGGATTTGCGTTTTGGGATCCCAGATCTGTAGGTATAACTGATATCAGCACAAAAGAGTTTTATACTGATCCGGTTAAGATGTGTTATTGTCAGATATATGCGGCTGAGCGTTTTGAGCATGACTTTCCGGCTGTTTTTGCCGATATGTACAATATAGATGTTGAAGCATGTGGCACGCCTTTGGAATATCCTGAAGACAGTATACCTGTAATCAAAGAACACCCAATTAAACAAAAGAGCGATTTGGCTAAACTGCGCATTCCAGATCCGTATAAAGATGGTCGTATGCCCTATTTGCTGGAGCTCACAAATCTTTTTAGCCAGAAGGTGGGGGACCTGTTTGGTTGTAGTGTAGCGACAAACATGCCCTTCTCTGGTGTGGTTGGTTTGCGTGGTTATCAAAACGTAATTATGGATATGAGAAAAGATCCACTTTTTGTTCATGAAATGTTGGAGTATATGCTTGAGGTACAGATTGTATTCAATAAAGCTATCATTGATGCTGGCGGTGCACCTGTACCTTGCGATGCCTGGGCAGCTCCACCTAATATTACACCTGCGCAGTGGGAAGAATTTGCCTTGCCCTATGCCACACGGCTAATGGAAGCATTGAAAGCACATAACGGCCAAAAGAGTAATTGGTTCCTGGGTTGGGGTTATAGTATAGTTCCTGACACAGAACGCTTCCTGCGCATGTTCAATGCTTCAGGGTCCGGAATTTGCTTCTTGTTTGAGGAAGATATTGTAGGCCGTGCCGGTTACAGCACCATTGATTTGGAAAATTTTACGAGATCTGTAGGCAGCAAAAAGTTGTTTTATCTACCAGCCTAATGCCCCAGACAATATTTGAAGGGCCAGTTGAAAGGATCGAAAAACTGGTAACCGATTGGCACAAGGTTTGTGGTAAAGGCGGCGGGCATTGTTATTACACTACCGTTCCTCTTGGATCACCTCCAGAACATGTAGAGGCCTATGTCAGGGCTTTGAAGAACTGTCTATATCCGGTTGAATAAGCGTTTCTCTACGGGTGCGGTAATTATTTACCGCACCCTTTAAACAATACCACAAAGCTGAACTAATTTGGAGTGAAATATGTGAACCTCTTGGGTATGGATGCGTCAATAATAGATTCCACTAAATGAGATAGTAATTGGCTGAAGCAAGGGCAACTCGTTTTATAGCAAGGCTTGAACCATTGTGCACGTGAATACTTCAAGTCTTATCACTAAAAACAAACTCTTAATTATGTTATTCCAAAATGAACTGATAATTCTGGAGGAGAACTGAGTAAAGGAAGGTGCAGCAGATGAATAAAAGATACCTGGTAATAATGAGTATTTGGGTCGGTATAATTGTTGGTTTGTATTGTATGCTCTATCAGTTTATACCCTTTCCAGCAAAAAATTTATTATGGGTTACCTTCGTCAGCCTTCCAATCTATTTTGGGGCAGGTGCAAAACCCCAGGAGTTTCCAAATTATTTTTGTAGCATGATCGCGGGTGTTATTTGGGCATTTGTTTATCTTGCTGCAATTAATTGGTTTATTCAAATGGGTGTCAGTGTCCCTTTAACAATGTTAATAGTTGTAGGTGTTATTACAGTAGTTGTATGTGTCTTACACTTAATTATTACAGCAAATACCTGGTTTAATAAGCTGCCGATGATGTTTGGCACTATTGCGGTTCTTTTCCACACTAACGGACAGGATCTACTTACAGTAACAGCTACACTAACAGGGGGTCTTATTGTAGGCTTGCTTTGTACTGTAGGAACCAACTGGTTATCAAAAGCCTTAATTAAAGATCAAGCCTGATAGGAATCATTCTCCAGTTACAGAGACAGATATAGTTAGCACTTCCACACCCTTTCTCCAAGATATCCCTTCTTGAAACAAGAGGGGATGTCTTTTCTTTATAATTGGGGCTATCAGAAGGACAGTACCAATTCGCCGATCACCACGATCACCGGGACAGGTTGGGTGATCGGGCCCGATCAGGGGGACTGTCCCCCGCGCCAATTCGTTTACAACCACGAATTAAGGGTATATTCTATAATTAGGGGAGCAACAATATCCAAGCAACAAAATCAAAAGATAACGGAGTGAGTGTTGTGAGTAACATGGCTGATGTCGCTGGGGTTGTCGAGTCCTTTAGAGATCAGATGGTAAAATTCCTGGTGGATTTGTGTTCTATCCCTGCTGTTAATCCCTCTTTCGGCGGCGAGGGAGAGTACAGGCGCGCCATGTGGCTGGCAAATTATCTGAAAAAGCACCGGCTGCCTGTTGAGATTGTGGAAGTTGATGATGACTCTGTGCCGGAAGGGAAGCGGCTCAACCTGGTCAGCCGTCTGCCTGGCAGTGGGGAAGAGGGGACACTCTGGATCGCAGGGCATTTGGATACTGTTGCCGCAGGGGATCTCAACGCCTGGGAGACCGATCCCTTCTCTCCGGTTGTCAAAGATGGCCGCATCTACGGCCGTGGGGTGGAGGACAATGGACAGGCCATCGCTTGTATGGTTTACACAGCTTTGGCTTTAAAACAGCTAGGGCTGAAGCCAAAGAAGGATTTGGGTCTGCTTTTTGTCAGTGACGAAGAGGCGGGCAGCACCTATGGTCTCAAAGCTCTGGCTGAACAGGGATTATTTAATCCCCAGGATGAGGCCTTGATACCTGACGCCGGGGTTCCTGATGGGAGTTTTATCGAAGTAGCGGAAAAATCTATTCTGTGGTGCCGGTTTACTGTAATCGGCAAGGAGACCCATAGTTCACGGCCGCATGTCGGCATCAATGCAGGATGGATAGGCTCTCTTTTTGCTGTAGAGCTTATTGAAACACTGCGCCGCAAATACCGGGACCGGGACCTTTTGTTTGATCCCCCTTATTCAACTTTTGAATTAACTCAGAGATTCGCCAATGTCAGCAGCCCCAATGTGGTGCCGGGAAAGGATGTTTTCACAGTTGACTTTCGGGTGCTGCCGACTTGGGACCTTGACGCAATAGTGAGCGATATCGAACAGTTGGTGACCAAATATGAGTATCAACACAAAGCGGTAATCAATTATGAGTTTATACAGAGGCTTGATGCACCTCAGCCTACATCACCCGAGGCTCCTGTGGTTAAAAAATTGAGCAATATCTTAAGACAGCGGGGCCTGGCGCCCAAAATCGGGGGAGTCGGTGGAGGAACCTGTGCCGCCATCTTAAGGGAGATGGGAATCCCTGCTGTAGTCTGGTCAACCCTTAATGAACTGGCACACCAGCCTAATGAATATGCTGTTATCGACAATATGGTAGAGGATACAAAAACATTTATCGCCTTGTCTTTGGCCTAACACGAGCGCAGGGACTTGGCAGAGGGGGGCGACCGATCACCGGGACAGTCCCCCCGCGCGAGCGCGATCGGTGCCAGGCTTGCGTTATTGCTTTGTTGCGATCAGGTGAACAGGGGACAGGTTGACTGATCGCCTGAGTCAAGTGAGTCAAGGGGACAGTCACTTTGACTCACTGCTGTGACATGTGTGCAGGGGGTGAATCAAGGGGACGGTGACTTTGACTCATGTGCCACGACCCCCGTCCCCGTGTCACACCGGGCCTAACCCCCGGCCGATCAGTGGGACAGTTGGGTGATCGGGCCGGTCCGGGGTTGTCCCTCCGAGCGGTAAGGGGACGGAATTGCATGATCACCAAACCGTCCCCGTACCCGGTTCATATTTTTGTGATAAATTCAGCCGGTATGCTGTCACTTAACCATATTCCGTCTTTTTCCCGGTAAAAGTTAATACCTGTTTTGTAGGCTTCCAGTGCTGAAATTTTTAAAATTGTTGGTTTTTTTGTTCTGCGCAGTCCGACAACATAAGCAGTATCTACGTCAAGGGATAGATGAACATACTGCCTGCCCATTGGTTTCAGGCCGGTATTTAAAATCAGCTCTGCTGCTTTTGCTGTTGTGCCGTGATATAAAACCTCTGGCGGTTCTGTGGGTTCCTTCTCTATTTTAGAGGGTAGGGAATGGCCATAAGTTGCTCGGATTTTCCCATCCTTTATTTCAAACCGTTTTTTCTCGGATTCATTAATGACTTTCTGAAGATCATCTACTGTGACATCTTTAAAGCTCCTGGAGTGTTTTTTTAATCCCTGCAATAATGCCTCTATATCCACCCA
>ENA-OWPA01000477-OWPA01000477.1-bioreactor-metagenome-genome-assembly--contig:-NODE-477-length-53393-cov-309.638345_pt1 | contig 53393 bp, 48 predicted proteins | sample MGYA00238139_ERZ651803 | MGnify/ENA primary metagenome ERZ651803 (study PRJEB26909, sample SAMN07631231) | bioreactor metagenome | isolation source: Switchgrass digestor | place: USA: Dartmouth...
GCTGCATTAAGACCGAAAGAGCCGGTATGGGTAAAACAGTCAAGTACACGTTTACCTTTGGCAATTCTGGCTACAGCAGCACGGTTATATTTTTGATCCAGGAAAAAACCGGTTTTTTGCCCGTTTTCTACATCTACCAGATATCTAATGCCGTTTTCACAAATTTCTGTAACAGCGGATTCGGGTAAAGTTTTACCGCTGAACGGATACCAACTTTTATACTCTGGCAGATTTTCCTTTGCGCGCAGGGCAATGTCATTACGTTCATAAATACCAGTGATTGTTTCGCCCATTTCAGTCAGTAGATCCCAAAGAGCACGGTAAACCGTATCCTTTACAAGTTCCATACCAAGACAGGTAATCTGTACAGACAGAAGGCTGCCGTAACGGTCTACTGTCAGTCCAGGCATTTGATCTGCTTCACCGTGAATCAGACGGCAACAGGAAAAGTCTGTGCCAGGCATGACTGTTTTACGGTAACGGATGGAATATTCTACGCGGCGTCGCCAAAAGCGGTCATCAAATATATCATTGGCATTGCGTGAAATAAGCCGAACAGTAATTTTGCTTGCATTATTATAAAAGCCTGTCCCCATAAAGGAGTTTCCAGCAAACACATCGACCAGGCTACCATTTTGGGGTTCACCTTCAACTTTGATAATTTCTTCACCATATATCCAAGGATGCCCATTTTGGATACTTCGTTTTGCTTTAGGGGTAATCATGACTTTGGGATACTGTCTTTCTTGTTTCATTTATATCAACCTTTCAAAATGGATTATTAGCCTTGCTGATTGTAGCATATTTCTGATTTGCCTTCAAGGACCTCGTTTTTTAATAGATTTGTTTTATTTTTTTATACTTGCTAAACTGTTATATATATAATGAATCATACTATTTTAACTAATCTTGACAGCTGAGTTTAAAAGAGTTAATGACGGCGACAAAAAATAGTCATCAGGGGATAAAATATATGGAATGAGGAGGAGTGTTTTGAGCAGAGTACAAAGAATAAAGTGCGGGAATGTAAACATTTATATCGTCTCTGATAATGATTCAGCCATCTTAATAGATACCGGGAAAAAAGAACACCTGAACACTGTCATTGAAGCATGAAAGCCTTATCAGATAAAATTGATTGTATTAACTCATGCACATTTAGATCATGCTGAAAACGCTGCAGAGTTATCACAAAGATTTGAGGCTCCGGTTGCAATGCATAAAGATGATATAGATTTAATAGAGTCGAATAGAAATCAAGACCTGTCAGCTAAAACTTTTTTGGGGAAGATGATATTATCAGCTACTCATAAAGACTTTTCAAAAAGAAAAATGAGTGCATTTACGCCATCGGTCTTTCTAAAAGATGGAGATGAGTTGATACAATACGGCATTAAGGCAAAAGTTATCGGGTTACCAGGACACACAAAAGGTTCCATAGGTATAGATGTTAATGAAAAAGAATTGATCGTGGGCGATGCTTTAATGAATATTTTTTGTCCAACAGTCTCTTTGCTGTACAACGATGAAAAGACTATGTTAGACAGTGCGAAAAAGATATCACGGCTTGAAGGACGGATGATTTATTTTGGTCATGGGAAACCTGTCAGAAACAGGATGTGGGTGAAAGAATGAGTATGTGAATTAAGTTGATTATTTGGAAGAATATGATATATTAAGTATTAAAATGCCTCAATTAATGGTATTCATCTTTTAAACCGACAGTTTTGTTTACAGGATTCTATAGTGAGCAAACACGGTTTGATAAAGAATTTTGGAATAACCAAAGGAAATCTGAGGCATTTTTCTTTTTTACAAATATCTTTTAATCAGATTTATTCCATGGATAACTGCCTGAAATACAATTGTCATTAGCCATAAGTAGAGCATAATAAATTTTAAACTTGTAAAATTAGAAGACAATTTTGCTAAAAGTTGGTTAAATATTGGATATTGGTCAAGCATATGTAAAAGTAAAACATTTTCTAGAATATCAAAAAGGGCTCTTAGTCCACATACGATAAAAATAATTATTTTAGCATGGGATGAAACAAGGACAGCATCTGAAATGGTAAGCATGGTGATAAAAAAGAATGCAATAAAGATAAAGTCCAGTAGAAGATATTTTTTATAAGCCAGCCTGCCATCGTCATGAATTTTTTCAAAAGTTTGTTGTATTGTTTCACTGCTGTATTGAAAACGCATATCTAAAAGCCGAAAAGAGGGGTCAAATTCCCGGATACCAGATATTCCGTGTCTGGTCATATACATAATCAAAAGACATATTACAAATCCTGATACACTAATTGTCTTTATTGTTTTTATCAAAAGAATACTCCTTTCTATAGTATTATTCAATAACCGCTACACTTGTAGCGGTTTATATTTCATAGTATAATCTGGTATATGTAAAGAGTCAATTGAATGAGAATAAGTGCTACAAAAATAATATTTTTGTAGCATTTGAAAAAAGGAGAATAAATCATGTTACAAAGTCATAATCCCATTGCACTGCAATCACAAAAGTGGATTATTCAAGCCTTATTAAATTTGATGGAAAAAAAAGAATATGATAAAATTACTGTAACGGAAATTTGTCGTATTGCGGATTTAGACCGCCGTACATTTTATCGAAATTTTAATTCGAAAAATGATGTGTTAGAAGAATATATCAGACTTCTTGGCGAAGAGTATCTTAAAATGTATGCAGATTTAGATAAAAGGGATAAATTCAATTCCACAAAACTTTTTTTTGAATTTTGGAGTCAGCATCTTGATTTTATCAGGAATATTAAAAAATGTGGTTTGAGTGATTTTGTTTTTCAAAAATTCGAGAAATTTGTGAAGGAACATGCGGAACTTTTGATAGCTGATGATATTTTGAATATGCCAATAGAATATGTATTTGCCTATAGGATAGGTGGTTTTTGGAATATTATGCTGACATGGGCGGCTAATGAAACCGTGTTGTCTCCAGAAGAAATGGCTGTAATCGTTTCTCAGATTTGAAGTCGTGTGATAAAAAAATTAAATGTCTTTTATAAATGCAGATGGTGTCCATAATAAACATGGTATCTTCTTTTGGCACGTTTTTAGAATTGAGAATATCGTTATTATTTGGTTTATTGATTATTGATGCCAAAAAAGATGTCAGAAACCTGGTAATAATATCTCTATCAGAACTTTGGATAAGGCAGATTGGGTCAGGTATCTACAAAAATAAGATTAAGAAACCGTAAGAGGTGCTATAATATAAATAATTTATGGCATAATAATTTCAAAGGAGGAAGGAATATGAAGAAACTAAAAATTACAGAGGGAATATATATGCTCACAATGAATGTTGAGGATATACTCTTTGAGGGAATGTGGGAGCTTGCAAATGGTGTAACCTTAAACTCCTATATTGTTCAGGGAGATAAGACGGCAATTATTGATGGTGTTATCGGTTGGGATGGAATACCAGAAAGTCTTTATAAAAATTTAGAGGAATTAGGTGTAAAACCAGAAAATATAGATTATCTGATTGTTAATCACATGGAACCTGACCATTCTGGTTGGATTTCAAACTTCCGAAAAATTAAGGATGATTTTACAATTATATGTACAGATAAAGCTGCAAAAATGGTAACTTCTTTTTACGATGAAGATAAAATTAGGATTGTAAAAGAAGGAGATACTTTAGATCTTGGGCAGGGTAAGGTATTAAGCTTTCATCCGGTTCCCAATGTTCACTGGCCAGACACGATGTACACTTATGAAAAATCTACCAAAACACTTTTTTCATGTGATATGTTTGGAGCATTTGGTAAGATGGGTGAACATTGTTTTGATGATGAGCTGACTACTGAAGAAATTGACTTTTTTGAATCTGAAGGAATAAGATATTATTCGAATGTTATGGCAACTTTTAGCTCAAGTGTGAAAAAAGCAATTGAAAAGGCAAAAACATTAGAAATTAATACAATAGCCCCTGGTCATGGTCCAGTGTATAGAAAGAATCCTAAAAAAATCATCGATGATTATACGAGATTCACGCAATACGCTGAAGGAGCAGGCAAAAATGAACTAGCCATTTTGTGGGGTTCTATGTATGGAATGACTGCAAAAGCCGTTAAATATGTTGAAACGATTCTTCAGAGAGAAGGTGTCAAATATACCAAATTAGAAATGCCTCTGGAAAGTGAAAGTGAAATGGTTGCAACAGTATTTAAGTCCGCAGGGGTAATCATTGCAGCTCCAACTTATGAGTACAAGCTGTTTCCACCAGTAGCAGCAGCCATCAATGAATTAGGCAGAAAGAAAATAACAGGTAAATTGGCATTCAGGTTTGGTTCATATGGTTGGTCTGGCGGTGCAGAAAAAGAACTTAGTGAAATAATGGAAAGACAAAAGATAAATTGGAATCTGATTGAATCTGTTGAGTTTGAAGGAGCGCCAAAAGAAGAAGCTTTTCAAAAAATCGAGACTAAAGTCTTAGAACTGATAGAGAAAATGAAGGATAAAGTAGTGGAATAAGAAGTGCGGGGACGGTTCGTCTGCTTCCAAATCAGGATGCAAAGAGCCATCCTCGCTTTTTTAATAATAATATAATGATTAATAAGAATCCCTTAGCATTTTGAGGGTCTATATTGTTCCTGTTAATATTGAGCACTTAACTTGCAAAGAATCGATTGGATTTGTCAAAAAACGAGGAGATGGAGGATATTAATATAAAATGAAGAATTTTAAAAAATTAAGAGGAAAATAGTAATTATTATTGAATAATTTAAAATAAAAAGCTATTTATTGTTTAACAAGAACAGTAAATAAAATGACATGATTAGGTTTAGTACTTTGATAGAAATGTAAGGAGTGAAATGATGATATTTCTATGTTATCCGAAATGTACGACTTGTAAAAAGGCTAAAAAATGGCTGGAGGTAAACGAAGTCATTTTTGAAGAAAGAAATATAAAAGAGAATAATCCTACTATTGAAGAATTGAAAGATTGGCATAAAAAGAGCGCTTTGCCATTGAAAAAGCTATTTAATACCAGTGGACAGTTGTATAAAGAATTGAAGCTTAAAGATAAGCTTCCTGACATGAGTGAAGATGAACAATATGAGTTGCTGGCATCAGATGGTATGTTGGTAAAGCGGCCCATTCTGATTTCTGATAATTTTGTTTTAGTAGGATTTAACGAAACTGATTGGAAAGCTGCACTCGGTATTAAATAGCAAGTAGTCAAAAGGTAGCAGCTATTTTATAAAAATTTTTAAAATAAATTAGATTTTTTTTTAATAAAAAATATGCTATATTATTTATTATATCAAAAAATGATATAATTTTATTAAATTCGGCAAAAAATAAAAAGACAGCTATGGTCAATGGAAACAAAAAATTTTTTAAGAAGGTTTGTTATGAGAAGGGGTAAGTTATTGATTTCCCTAATTGTTTCCTTGGCAGTATTGATTACTTCTTTGCCGACAGCAGGGTATGCTTCTTCTGGAAGAGCTTACTATGTTTCAAGCGAATACGGGAGTGATACAAATAATGGCACATCTATTATGACACCATTCAAGAGCTTAAAGAAAGCAGTTTCGGTTGCCCAACCTGGAGACACAGTTTTTATCAGGGGAGGACGGTATAAGGAGAAGCTTATTATTACTAAATCAGGTAATCCTAATGCTTATATCACCTTTCAGAACTATAATGGTGAAAAGGTTATTATTGATGGTGCAGGTATGACTCTTTCAGATGATGATTATTCAAACGGACTTATACTCATTAGGGATAAAAGCTATATTAAAATCATTGGTCTGGATGTAACTGGCTATGTATCAAACGATCATCGTGTACCTTCTGGTATCATGATTACAGGGAATTCAAAAAATATCGAAATTCGTAATTGTAAAGTATATGGGATTGCAACCACTTATCCGACTAAAGGCTTTACTGAAGACAGAAATGCTCATGCTATTGCTGTCTATGGTACGAATAATAAAGCCTCCATTGATGGGCTGATTATTGACGGATGTGAAGTTTACAACAATATCCTGGGTCCAAAGTGAAACAATAACTCTTAATGGAAATGTGACAAACTTCAGGATAACCAATAATAAGGTACACGATAATGATAATATAGGCATCTGTATTATTGGCTATGAAGGTATTGCCCATTCCAATGATTCCGCCAGATCTGGAATAATAAGTGATAACCAGGTATGGAATATCAGCAGCAGCAAAAATAAGACCTATAAAGACAATTGTGCGGATGGCATTTATGTTGATGGTGGTACAGATGTCAGTTTGATACAAATGTAGTCAGCAATAATATAATATATAATTGCAAAAGTAGAAATTTTAAGGAACTGGGTATATAACTGTGATATCGGTATAGAAGCTGCATGTGAAACTCAGAATAAATATACAGACAGAGTTACTATAGCAAATAATATTGTATATAATTGCTCACTGGCTGGAATTTCAATCGGAGGAGCAGAAGCTAACAATGGCGGTTCAAAAAACATAATAATAACGAACAATACTTTATATAACAATAATATAGGTATATATTATCAATACAATTATACGACATATGGATCTATAGTCCATATTGTGTTTAAGAATAACATTGTGAAAGATCCGCAATTTGTAGCGCCTGGTTCAGATTTTCATCTTAAAAAGGGTTCAGTTGCTATTGATGCAGGGGTATACAGCAGTGCTAGTGGAACGGTAGATTTTGATGGTAATCCCAGGTTGGTTGGAGCTGAAGTAGACTGTGGTGCTTATGAATACCAGGAAGAAGCTGCTGTAGTAACACCACCCGATACGACAACAGCTTATAATATGAAAGTTTTAGTGCCTGCATATTTTTACTCGGCAGATCTTTGGGCACGGCTTGCAGCTCAGTCTAAGAAGAATCCAGGTATGATTTATGCTATTGCAAATCTTGCAAATGGACCCGGATCATCAAAGAATGCAGATTACGTAAAATATATCAACAATTTAAAAGCAAATGGTGGTAAAGTCATTGGTTACGTTTATACAAATTATGGCTCTATTGCTGAGGCTCAAGTTAAAGCAGATATTGATAAATGGTATTCATGGTATGATATAGACGGAATATTCCTTGATTGTCAGGCTTATTCAACGGGATTTGAGGCTTATTACAGCAGGATATATGCTTATATTAAAGGCAAGGATTCTTCAGCGTTGGTGGTAGGTAATCCGGGAGTCAATACAATAGAAAGCTATCTTGTTTATAACGGTAAGACTGTGACGGATGCTGTCTGTATCTTTGAAACCGATAATGGTTTCAGCACCTGGACACCGTCGTCATGGTGTTCCAAATATAATAGTGACAGGTTTTATGTATTGCCTTACAATATATCATCCAATGAATGGAAAGCTGTTGTTGACCGAGCGGCTTTACTAAATATTGGTTGGATATATTGTACCGATGATACTGGTGTTAATCCATGGGATACTTTACCATCCTATTTTGAAGCAATGTGTGATTATATCGCAGTATACTCAAAACCGGATCCAGAACAAGAGCCAGTACCAGAACCGACACCAGAACCAGTACCAGAGCCGACACCAGAACCAGTTTTGCCTGTTGAACCAGAGCCTGCAAAGATTAATATTATCGTTGATGGTGATGCTTCTGATTGGGCGCTGATTAGTCCTGTTATTAGCAGTAGTTCGGGTGTTGCCCATGAAATAAAACTGTATAATGACGATACATATCTATATATCTGTGTGACAGGAAGTAATTTAACAAAATATCCAAATGTTGAGTTAATGATTAATACGGACGGTAAAGAATCCACAGGTTATAAATATTACAACTGGAAAAACTCAGGCTGTGAATATACACTTGAAAATGATGAACTATATAAATATACTGGAAAAGGTAATGATTGGAAATGGAAGTATCTCAAACAAATAAGAATTATAAAGACGGCTGATTGTATTGAGTATAGGGTAGCATTGTCAGATTTGGGATTAAGATCAGGAAGTATAATAACAGTAGGTTATATCGGAATGGATAAGAATTGGAATGAAAGAGAATGGCTTCCGGAAGGAGGAAAACTTCCTCAATATATAGTGAAATAATTTTGAATCTTTTTGAAACCAGACAGAATTTTAAAGTAAGATTGAAAGCAAGGGAGCATTCTCTTGCTTTCTTAATATTTACTATTGCGTGTTAAAGATAACAAATTTTTTGTCGAAACATGAGGTTAATATTTGGATTAAAATGAAAAGAAAGCAAGGAGATATATAATTAAAAGCTTCTATTTTAATTTGACAAATTCTTTGAAATTTGATATTATGATAAAATCTTTTAGTCATACTATTATTAAAGATAGAAGCTTTTGAAGCTATTTTATTAACACTAAATATAAAAATGAGAAACGAGTAATGTTTATCATATAAATTTGATAGACAATACTCGTTTTTTATGGAAGGGACTGATTTATATTATTAGACAGCTGGCAAAAAGTATAAGAGAGTATAAAAAATTATCCATTATTACTCCAATTTTAATTAGCTTAGAGGTAGTAATTGAATGTATTATTCCATTTATTACTGCAAATATGGTCAATCAAATTAAAGCAGGGTCAGATTTAAACACGATTATTAAATATGGTATTTTACTTGTTTTTATGGCATTTTTGTCATTAACCTTTGGTGGAATTGCAGGTTCTACCAGTGCTACTGCAGCCTGTGGCTTTGCCAAGAATTTAAGAAAGGATATGTTCTATAGCATTCAGGATTTTTCTTTTGAAAACATTGATAAGTTTATGACTTCATCCTTAATTACCCGTATGACAACAGATGTTACCAATGTTCAGAATGCTTATATGATGTTAATCAGGGTGGCAGTACGGTCTCCTTTGATGTTGACTTTTGCCTTTGTAATGGCTTTTGTTATGGGTGGGCGTATGGCCTGGATTTTTCTTGTCGTTGTTCCCATATTAGCGATTGGGCTGGCTTTAGTCATCTATAAAACTTTTCCATTATTTAAAAAAGTATTTAAGAAATATGATGCTTTGAATAAGTCTATTCAGGAAAACATTAAAGGCATGCGTGTGGTTAAATCTTTTGTCCGTGAAGACTATGAGCAGAAAAAATTTGAGGCTGCAGCAGAGGATGTTTGTGCTGACTTTACAAGAGCAGAACGGATATTAGCTCTCAATGGACCTTTAATGCAATTTTGTATGTATCTAGTAATGGTTTTTGTTTTATCTTTTGGCTCTTATACGATTATCAGCAGCAGAGGTTTGGATTTTGATATTGGACAGTTTTCTGCTATTTTAACTTACAATTTCATGATTTTAAGCAGTTTGATGATGCTGTCTATGGTATTTGTTATGATTACTTTGGCTGGGGAATCTGCTAAACGCATTGTGGAAGTCTTAAATGAAAAAAGCACACTGACAAATCCTGAAAACCCTGTCTATACTGTTAAAGATGGTTCAATTACTTTTGAAAATGTAAGTTTTAAGTATTCTCAAAAGGCTAAAAAAATGGTTTTAGAAAATATTAATTTAGAAATAAAATCTGGGGAAACCATTGGAATTATCGGAGGAACAGGTTCAGCAAAAACATCCCTTATCCAGCTAATTCCACGCTTGTATGATGCTACAGAAGGTGTAGTAAAAGTGGGTGGTATTGATGTAAGAAAATATGATTTAGATCATTTAAGAAATCAAGTTGCGGTTGTTTTGCAGAAAAATATTTTATTTTCTGGAACCATCAAAGAGAATCTTCGCTGGGGAAATAAAGATGCCAGTGATGAAGAATTAATTGAAGTATGCAAACTGGCTTGTGCCGATGAATTTATTACTCAGTTTCCTAAAGGCTATGACACATATGTTGAGCAAGGAGGAGCCAATTTATCTGGTGGTCAGAAGCAAAGGCTTTGTATTGCAAGGGCTCTGCTTAAAAAGCCAAAGATATTAATTCTTGATGATTCCACAAGCGCTGTAGACACCAAAACGGATGCAAAGATCCGAAAGGCACTCCGGGAATATATGCCAGAGACGACTAAAATCATTATTGCACAAAGAACAGCTTCTGTTGAAGATGCGGATAGAATCATTGTTATGGATAAAGGTTCAATTAAAGGGATTGGAAACCACAAACAATTATTGGCTGAAAATGAAATTTACAGGGAAATTTATTATTCACAAAATAAGGCGGGTGCTCAAAGTGCAGACAAATAGTAAACAAAATAAGAAATCTATTATATTCCGCTTAATTAAAGACATATTTGCCTTTTATCCAGTCATGTTTCCCATTACTATTATAGGTATTATATTTAATGCCATTATCAGTTCAATACCTGCTGTATTTATGCAGAAAGTAATTGCTCTTGTGGAGCAAAATTGGCAAAACGGTGACTGGAATGTGGTAGGAGATAAAATATTAAAACTTGTTGCTGTATTAGTTGTATTTTATGTTTTATCCCTGACCAGTGGTATCATATACAATCAGTTAATGGCTGTTATTACTCAGGGAACTCTGAAAAAATTCCGAGTAAAAATGTTTAACAGGATGCAAACCTTGCCAATTAAGTATGTAGATACTCATAATCATGGAGATATCATGAGTCATTATACCAATGATATTGATACTTTACGGCAGATGATATCTCAAAGTTTTCCACAGCTTTTGATATCCATGATTACTGTTGCTACAGTTTTTGGCATAATGGTTTACTACTGCATCTGGTTAACACTTGTGGTTATTTTAGGTGTTGTGGTGATGTATTTTGTAACTAAAAAGGTGGGAGGCGGCTCAGCCAGATACTTTATTAAGCATCAGAAAGCTTTAGGCCGGTTAGAAGGTTTTGTAGAAGAAATGATGATTGGACAAAAGGTAATTAAAGTCTTTTGTCATGAAGATGAAACCAAAGCGGACTTTGATAAGATTAATGAAGCTTTATTTCATGATGCCAGAGCAGCCAATCAATATGCCAATATTTTAGGACCGGTTTTAAACAATATCGGCAATGTTTTATATGTAATTGTTGCAATTACGGGCGGTATCCTTTTGATTTTCAATGTACCCAATTTAAGTATTTCCGGGCTTACAATAGGGATCAGTATTGTGGTTCCATTCTTAAATATGACCAAACAATTTGTAGGAAATATTAACCAGGTATCGCATCAAATCAATGCTGTCGTTATGGGGATTGCCGGAGCACAGAGGATTTATGACTTGATAGACCAGGAAACAGAACAGGACAACGGATATGTTACTTTAGTCAATGTCAGGGAAGAAAATGGACAGTTAATTGAAACAACAGAGAGAACTGGAATATGGGCCTGGAAACATCCTCACAGCAGTGATGGTACGGTCACTTATACTAAATTAACGGGGGATGTAAGATTATTCGATGTTGATTTTGAATATGAACCAGGGAAGACAGTTTTACATGATATAAGTCTTTATGCAAAACCAGGACAAAAAGTTGCTTTTGTTGGTGCAACTGGCGCTGGAAAAACGACCATTACTAATCTTTTAAACCGTTTTTATGATATTGCAGACGGGAAAATCCGTTATGATGGCATAAATATTAATAAAATTAAAAAATCAGATCTGCGTCGCGCCATTGGTATGGTATTACAAGATACCAACCTTTTTACGGGTACAGTCATGGATAATATCCGTTATGGTAAATTAGATGCCAGTGATGAAGAATGTATTGAAGCAGCAAAACTGGTAGGAGCAGATGATTTTATCAGTCGCTTGCCTAATGGCTATCACACCATGCTGACTGAAAATGGTGCCAATTTATCTCAGGGACAGCGTCAGTTAATTTCCATAGCCAGGGCAGCTGTTGCTGACCCGCCTGTTATGATTCTGGACGAAGCAACTTCTTCCATTGATACGAGGACAGAAGCTATTGTTCAGCGAGGAATGGATGCTTTGATGAAAGGACGAACGGTATTTGTAATTGCCCATCGTTTATCTACTGTTAAAAATTCAGATGTAATTTTAGTCTTAGACCATGGACGTATCATTGAAAGAGGTACACATGAAGAGTTACTGGCTAAAAGGGGTCAATATTATCAATTATATACAGGAGCTTTCGAATTAGAATAATATTTCTTTGATAAAAGTGTGTAAGCATATGAAATTTGCAGTATGTTGCACACTTTTTTATTTTTCTTTAAAACCCTGCGAGCAATTAAAAATTGAAAGTGATTGTCAAGAATATAAAATTTTCGACATTAAATTGTTGACATAAGTTATTCAATCACAGTACTATTATTATTGAGAGGGAAAAACATAGGGGGCAATTACAATAAAAAATGACTTTTTATTGGGGAATATGATCAAATTTTACTTTATTATTAATACAAGTAATGAACGAAAGAATTAATTACTTAAAACTTGTATAGTAAAAATTTTTTTGATAAGGAAAGGAGCTATATGTTAGAAAAGACAATAAATATAAATGAAGATGAAAGCCATCAAGAAAAAAGGCTTTATACTTATTTTATTATGTTTGCCAGTATTTTGATTACAGCAGCTTTTTTATTTAACTCTCCCAGTGAAATTATAAAAGGCAATATTGTTATTTTGACTTCTCCAGACAATCTGGTTACGGATTATTTTAAAATTGCTAATATTGGTGCAGCCTTGTTTAATGCTGCAATCATGGTAGTTCAGGCAATAATAATGATTAAATTAAGCAAACAAGCAATTAACGGTCTATTAGTGGCATCTATTTTTACCCTTGCGGGCTTTTCTTTATTTGGTAAAAACCTTTACAATTCTACTCCTATTATTATCGGCGTTCTGGCCTATGCAAAAGTTAGTAAAACACCTTTTAATCAACTGATTCCTGTGGCTTTATTTGGTACAGCTTTAGGTCCTGTGGTCAGTGAAGTTACCTTTAACTTTTCCCTGCCAACTTTCCAGGCTGTATTTTTTGGAATATCGGCTGGATTTATTTCGGGCTTTATTTTACCGGTCTTGGCTCAACATTACAAGAATTTTCATAAGGGTTTTAGTCTTTATAATATCGGGTTTACAGCTGGAATTACAGCAACGATGTGTACAGCCTTGTTCCGAGGACTGGGGTATAAAGTCGAGACAGTTTCTTTGATTTCTAGAGGAAATAATAAAGAGTTGTCTTTTTTTCTCTTTTTATTATTTGGAATAATGTTAATTGCAGGTCTTGTTGCCAATCAATGGTCTTTTAGAGGTTATGGTTTACTTTTAAAAGAGTCTGGACATGGAGGCAGTGATTTTATCAAAGATTATGGCCGGGGACTTGTCTATATTAATATGGCTCTTTTGGGAATCGTTTTTACAGCTTATGTCCTGTTTGTAGGCGGAGATTTAAACGGACCAACGATAGGAGGTATTTTAACCATTGTGGGTTTTGGTGCCTCAGGCAAACATCTTAAAAATGTATTACCGATTTTGTTTGGAGTTTTTTTGGCCAGTTATTTTAGTATTCATGACGTTAATTCTACTGCAGCTCTTTTAGCAGCTCTCTTTGGTACGACACTTGCTCCTGTAAGTGGCTGCTATGGACCTTTGGCTGGAGTAATTGCAGGGGCTTTTCATATGATATTTGCTGCCAATTTATCGTTTTTAAATGCTGGGTTAAATCTTTATAATAATGGTTTTTCGGGCGGATTTATTGCAGCAATACTTGTCCCGATTTTAGACGAAATATATAAAATAAAGGATAAAATAAAGACTTTCTAAAAAAGTATAAAAAAGCTATTTCAATCCAGGACTTCGACTTTTTGTTTTTTTGCATTAGCGCAAAAATTAACAGTTGTAGAAGTCCTGTTTCTTTTATAATTTTTTTTGACTCATTTAAGTGCGTTTTTTGCTCCAAAAAGCATTTATCAAAAGTTTTAGTTGCGGATTATTTTTTAATCACAAGTTTGGTCAGAATAAAAATTTTTAATAATTGATTTTCAATAAACTGAATTGAATTGACTAAATTAAAAGAGTATAATGAATTGGTAAATAATTATTTAAAAAACGATTCATACAATATAATATATTAGTTATAATAGTTAATCAGTTATTCCTTTCTTTAAAGTTATTAAATTTATTTAAATAGGCAATTGAAAAATGACGTTTTTATAAATTTAATTGATTGTGTATATTTTTTTATAACATTTCAAAGAAACTTCCCTGATTAAGCCTGGAAAAAAACATTAAAAACTTCTGCCATTTTGACATGGAAAAATGAAAGGGAGTGGTAACCTTGAATCGTTACATAGTCGCCTTTTTCATTTTTAGTTTTCTTGGTTGGGTCTGGGAAAGTATTTATTGCACAATACTTGACCGGAAATGGGCTAACCGCGGCTTTCTCTATGGACCAATTTGTCCGATTTATGGTTTTGGAGGTCTGTTAGGGTTAAGCTTATTTGACCTGATTAAGGCTGGTCACTTACCTAATATGAATTGGGCGCTGATATTTATCCTTGGTTTTATTGTTAGTATGATTTTGGAGTATCCGACCTCATGGGCCCTTGAAAAACTTTTTGGAGCACGTTGGTGGGATTATACGGATGTACCACTAAATATTAATGGCCGGACAAGTGTACCTACCTCTATTGGTTTTGGCCTTGGTGCAATACTGATTATGAAATTCCTGATACCCTTAATTGATAAGGGAATTGCTCTTTTACCAGGTTTATTGCTGGATATACTTTCACTTATATTGATTTCAATTATTTCTGCAGATGCAACCTTAACGATATCATCCCTGACTGATTTCCAGAAATATGTTGCTTCAATTGATGAAGCCTTCCAAAATCATATGACCAATATTGTTGATCGAATATATAGTTTTCCCAATTCTTATTTACACAATGTGATACAGCGTATTGCCGTGTTTAAGTTTTCAGAGCGAAAGAATAAGATTGCAAAGCAAGTTCGTGAAAAGCAGTTTATCGAACTTATTAAGGATTATTATAAATCTGATATAATAAAGCAAATGGATAATTACATACAACATGGCAATACGACAACATTGGAGCATTGTGAAAATGTAGCATGGATTAGTTATCTCATCAATGAAAAGCTGCATCTTAATGCAGATGAAAAAGAGCTAATAGAAGCAGCTTTATTTCATGATTTATACCTCTATGACTGGCATGATAAAGAATCTTACCAGGGAAATCATGCTTTGAATTATCCTGATATTGCTTGTGAAAATGCAATTAAACATTTTGAAATATCAGAAAAAGCACAGGAAGCAATACGCAGTCATATGTGGCCGTTAAAAATTTCAAAAATACCAAAAAGTAAAGAAGCTTTGATTATATCTTTTGCAGATAAATATTGTGCACTTATTGAAACCATCCGCTTAAATAAGCGTTTTGGTCTTAGACATTAAAGAATCAAAAAAACATTTACTAATATTCATAGAGATAGGTGGGAAAATGCCATATATTTATGCCATGAGTGATATTCATGGTTATTATGATATTATGGAGCAGAATCTAGAAAAAATTAATCTTAAGGATAAAGGTAATATTTTAGTTTTTTGCGGAGATTATATTGATCATGGTTCAGACAGCTGTAAAGTTTTATACCGGATAAAAGACTTGATGGAACAGTATCCGGATCAAGTGGTAGCTGTCAAGGGAAATCATGAGATTATGTTTTTGAATTTTTTAGAAGCAGGATATTTTGACATCTGGAATATAAATTGGTTAGCAGAAGATAAGGATTTTAAAACAATCAATACTTTCATATCTGAAGAAACCAAAAATAAAATCGAGTTTTTAAAATTAGTTGACTGTTTGGATGAATTAGTATTTAAAACAGCAAATTTAATAAAAGAAGATATCAAATTTAAGCATAAAGATTTAATTCATTGGCTTAAAAATTTACCCTATTATTATGAAACTGAAAAACAGATTTTTGTTCATGCGGGTGTCGATGAGGAAGCTGGTAAATGGTGGAAGATTACCACAACAGAAGAAATATTTACAGGAAAATATCCTGCAAGTTTTGGCTATTTTTATAAAGACATTATAGCCGGACATATAGGAACTTATTCTTTAAAAGCTGACAAGAATTTTCATGGCGTATACTGGGATGGAATGAGTCATTATTTTATTGATGGAAGCGTAAATATAAGCGGCGTGATACCTTTATTAATGTATGATTTAGAAAGTAATAAATATATTTATTAATATAAATAGTTTTAAAAGGAGTTTGGGAGTATGACGATTGACAGGGAAACAGGAAATATTATCTTACCAGGGGGGCAGATAATAGAAAAAGAAATGACGATAGAAGAAATTAAAGATTCTTCTTTATTGGAACTGATGTGGCCAGAAAGCACAGAGGATGAAGACTCAGATATTTTAGTCTTAGAAATCCCTGAGGCGCATGGGGAAAAAAATGTTTTATTGGCTTTGTTTTTTTTAGCAGACAGTATTTCAATGATTCAAATAAATCTTAGTTTAGAACCAGAAAGACTTTCGGGGTTAAAGGAATACGAAAAAGCAGTTGACAGATGCAGAAATTTTTTAACGAATATGACCGGTGAGCGGATTGATGATGACTTTTTTGAATGGGGTACTGTGAGTGTTGATTGGGATATCAGAGATATGCATCCTCCTTGCATTACGATTTTATATTTGTAAAAAAGAAAGAGAGCGAAACTGTTTTTTCTTGACGAATTCGTCAGAAAAACAGTTTTTTTCTATTGAATCTTTTTATTGTCAATGGTTTCTTTATATAATATATAATTTTTTATCAATATGTCGTTTTAGAATGAAAAATTAATTTAAAAAATATTTTGTGTTTAAAAATAAATGAATTTTCTGTATACTGAGGGGCGTTATAATTGCGTGAGTAATTGTTAATGAATTGTCAGGTAAAAGACAGGCAATGGCTGATGTGTTATAAACGCGTTGGCATTGCCTTTTTTATATGTTCTGAGACTTTGAAAGAGAGAGGAGATTCCTATAAAAAAATAAGTTCATTGGCTGCCTGAAAAAATCATTTGGATGAGTCAGATAAAAACTTAATCTACAAGGAGGAAGATTATGAAAAAGGCAAAAAGACTTTTTGCATTCATGATGATGATGATATTTATTATAAGCCAGCAGCCTTTATTGCTTAAGGGGGATGACAATGCTGCTGATGAAGAAAGGGAAATCCTTGCTTTTGATATGCTGCCGGAGGAAATTGCCAGTCAAAGGGTTGCTCTGGGTGCTTCATTGGAAGATTTGAAATTACCTGTCTGTTTAAAGGCAATTGTGCGGATAGGGAAATTAGAAGAGATTCCAATGGAGGATACGAAGGAAGAAGCGTTGCAGGATACGGCTTCCCAGTCAGAAGATGATGAAGAGCTATTGGAAACGGAAAGGCTTTATAATCAGTGCAGAAGTTCCAATCATTACTGTAACAGTGGAAGGAGCAAATACAGGATCTGTTGTAACAGCATTTAAAGCATTACCCGATGAAATCCGATGGCAAAACAGTATGCCTGTCGTATTTCCGGATACAGTGGAAGCAGTGGTGAACGGAGAACTGGCAGACATTCCTGTCAGCTGGCAGACAAAACAGGACTATAATGAGGAAGCGCCTGAGGAAGGTTTGTATGTTTTTGATGCAGTTTTGGAGGAAGGCTATATTTTAGCTGATGATCTGGAACTGCCTCGTATTACGGTATATATTCCTGAATCTGTAGGCCGTGTGATGCGTTTTTATATGAGCGGCAGCGCTGCGGATACAAAAGTATTGGAAATTACCACAGAAGACCAGCTGGCAGAAATAGCTGAACTGGTAAACAAGCGGTATACTGGAAAGCTTTTTGTTTCATGACCCCAATCAAAGGGCATATATAAAGCTGAAGAATGATATTGATTTATCTGCTTATAGTCAGGGCTATAATGGCGGGAAGGGCTGGAAACCCATCGGGAATATACAGCCTTTTAAAGGTATTTTTGATGGTAATGGCTTCAGTATTTCAAATTTATATATCCATGACAGTCATTTAAATCATGCAGGGCTTTTTGGCCGTCTGGAAAAGGATGCTGAGATAAAGAATTTGACCCTGACGGGTGTTGATATCCAGGTAGGCAACAATGTTGGGGCAATAGCAGCTGAGCTATGTCCGGGGCGTATTGAGGACTGTTATGTAAGCGGCAATATCAGGGGAAATCAAAATGTGGCTGTCATAGCTGCTGTTCTAGAGGAAGACAGCCTTATTGAGCGCTGTGCTGCTGAGGCTGATATAAGAGGTGAAGAATACTGTGGCGGTATAGCAGGACGTATTGAAGATGGAGCAGTTTTTGTCTTTTCAGGTAACTCATGGGGTATTCCGGAAAATACTGCAGATATTAAATTGTTAGAGGGTACACAAGAAGGAGCGCCTTATGATCCATTAACTGAGTTAGCCGCTAATAATAGTAATGCCAATATAAGTGATGAGAGAGATATGAACTATGAAAAATTCCCCATAAAAAAGAGTGGGGAATTTTTTATCCTGAATTTTAAAGTTTTAAATAAGATTTCACTTTTTCTTCTATAACTTTTAAGTTATTTTTTAATCTTTCATCGCTGGGACTAAAAGAGACCGTTTTTTTAGCATATTCTAAGGATTTTTCATATATACCCAGCCAATAGCAGCTAATGGCAGCTAAATCATAGGGGGTTTCATCCCAGCAATAACCCATATTGATATAGCAGGATGATTTTTATTTTATTTTTAGAGCTTCTTCTATCATATATGTTTCTTGCTGTATCAAAACGCCAGGGTTTTACTTTATGGATATAAACAAGGGCACCTGCCTGACGGAGTTTTTTTACTGTATTATCTGTAGAAACCGTGTCTGTTACAACAATAAGATCGGCTTCAGACATGAAGTTTATCCATCTGTCAACAAATTGTTCTTCGTTTTTACATATGGCATAAACACAGATTTTATATTTTTTCATAACAAACTCCATTGAATTTTGGTTATAAAGCATTATAAGATAAACTTTGTACTATTCCAATTATATGAGATAACAGCTGACATTAATAATATCTCGGTAATAATTATTGAAATTATATTTAAGGAAAATTATATGGAAAACAGAAAAAATACATTTCGCAAGGCTGCAGTTATTTTTTTAAGGGATTGGCATTAGGGAAGAAATTTACGCCTATTTATTAGAGATGATATTTTAAGGAATATATAGTTACCATGTTAACTTATTGTAATTTTTAAATTAAATTAGTATAATAGATGAGTATATTTTGGTGTATAATTAGAAATTTTTTTATTTTTAAGAAAGGAGTTAGGCTATGGATAAAATAGAGCTTGCTCAGTCAAAAGAAAAATCACAGCTTGCCCATCTTATTATCACTGTTTGTTATATATTTATGGTTTTAACGCTTGTTTTTATGTTTAATAAGTATTTACTGATGTCCCTTGCTTTGCCTTTACGTATGATTCTTATGATTGTTTCCAATTGGTTATTGCTTATCGGACCAGCTATATTAATGTTTATAAACAGAGAAAACCTGTCTGATATAGGTTTTAAAAAAGAAAACATTCTGACACAAATAGCTGTAGGTGTTATACTTGCTTTTATATTTTCTTTAATCTTAACAATTGTACCAATTATGTTTGGTTTTAAAGATATGGTTAGTAGTATCAGATATACACAAGTTTGGCAATTTCTCTATCATTTCATTTATGTAACTTTTGGTGTTGCTCTGGCAGAAGAATTTGTTTTTCGTGGCTATATATTTAATAAATTGTTATGCATAAAAAATTCTAAATGGTTTGCTATCATAATATCTTCTGTCTTGTTTGGTTTCTTCCACATATTTCAGGGAAACATCATACAGATTTTTATGACAACGTTTTTAGGAATTATTTTTTGCCTGTTAAAAGAAAAAATAAAGAATTGTACCTTGCTTTCATTAATTGTTTTACATGGCTTATATGATGGAATGATTGTATTGTGGGCTTCGATATTATGAAACACAGGGACGGTTCCTTGTTTCGCCGATCAGATTGCTGGTGAAACAAAGAACCGTCCCCGTGTTTTACTTGACTAAATGATATTAAAAGGATATAATCAATTAAAATTAAAACTTTGATTAAGATTTGCGGGGGAACTACGAAAGTAGTTGAGAAAGGCAAGACCTGATCCTTTGAACCTGTAGGTTAAGACCTTCGTAGGGAAGCAAATCATATACAAGTATGTATAAGATTTGGGTACTTCTCTTTGAGGTACCTTATTTTTTATGAGTTTTAATATAATTGAATAAAATATGACATGGATTTGCGGGGGAACTACGGAAGTAGTTGAGAAAGGTAAGACCTGACCCTTTGAACCTGTAGGTTAAGACCTTCGTAGGGAAGCAAATCGGATACATATTTTGTATTATGTATTGGATTGGGCACTTCTACGGTAAGGGAGTGCCCTGATTTATTATATCGTTAAAGAAGGAGGAATCAAAATGAAAAAAGTACTTACGATTGCTGGCTCAGATTGTAGCGGAGGTGCAGGAATACAGGCTGATTTAAAGACCTTTTCTGCCCATGGAGTTTTTGGAATGAGTGTGATTGTTGCTGTTGTGGCAGAAAACACAAGCCGGGTTATTGACATACAAGTGGTCACCCCAGATATGATTGAAAAACAGATAGATGCGATATTTGAAGATATTGAAGTGGACGCTGTAAAAATTGGAATGCTGTCTGAGGAAGCTTGTATGAAAGCCGTAGCAAAAAAATTGGAAGAGTATAAGCCTAAAAATATCGTGATTGATCCTGTGATGTATGCGAAAAATGGCTGTCCTCTTATGGACCCTCATTCCATAGATGCTTTAATAAAAGTGATTATACCTCATGCTGATTTACTTACGCCTAATATTCCAGAAGCCGAAAAAATAGTCAATATAAAAATTAATAATGAAGAAGATATGAAAAAAGCAGCCAAAATCATTTATGAGATGGGCTGCAAAAATGTCCTGGTAAAAGGTGGCCATTCCATTGGGGATGCAGTAGATATTTTATATAATGGTGAAGATTTTTATTATTATAGAAGCAAACGAATTCAAACGAAAAATACTCACGGAACAGGCTGTACATTTTCTTCAGCAATTACAGCAAATCTTGCACTTGGCATGAATATGCCTGAAGCTGTTGAAAAAGCAAAGAAATATATTACTATTGCCATTGAGAATGCATTAGATATTGGGAAAGGTCATGGTCCAACCCATCATTTTTATGAATTATATAAGAACGGCTTAAAGGAGTAAAAAGTTACAGTGATGATTAAAAAAATAAATTTCTCAACATTAGAATAAAATAAAGAAAGGTTGGTTGAAATGAGTTTATTGACAAAGTCATGTGCAAATTTAGTAGATGAAATAAGAGTAAAAAATCCTTTGATTCATAATATTACCAATTATGTAACCGTCAATGATTGTGCCAATGCTATTTTAGCCATCGGAGCTTCCCCAATTATGGCTGACGATTGTGAAGAAGTAGAAGAGATTGTTTCGATATCTTCTGCTTTAGTCATTAATATGGGTACATTAAATAAACGAACAATTAGCTCTATGATTATGGCTGGTAAAAAAGCCAATGAACTGAATATACCTGTTATTTTAGATCCTGTTGGGGCAGGGGCTTCTGGCCTTCGGAATAAAACCGTATCTGATATTCTTTCAGAGGTAAAAGTAAATGTTATCCGCGGAAACTTATCTGAAATTTCATTTATAGGTGGGCTTGAAGCTTCTACAAGAGGTGTTGATACAGCCGTTGAAGATGAAAAAAATGATGCCGTTGAGCTTGCAAAACGCATAGCCGATAAATATTCATGCATTGTTAGTGTTACGGGAAAAGTGGATATTATTTCGGACGGAATTAGGTTTGCCAGGGTTGCCAATGGTCATAAATTCCTTTCAAAAGTCACTGGCACAGGTTGTATGACTTCTGCTCTTGTTGCAAGTTTTTCTGGGATAACTAAGGATTATTATACTGCTGCCGTTACTGGAATTGCATCCATGGGCATTGCAGGAGAAATTGCTTTTGAAAAATCAGGCCATAAAGGAACGGGTAGTTTTCATGTCCAAATTATTGATGCCTTAACCAATATAAATGGTTCCATATTTATAGAAAGAGGGAAAATCGATGAAAAGAAGTATTGATTATACACTTTATCTTGTTACCGATCGAGAACTGATGAGTACAAAAAAATTAGAAGATGCCGTCGAACAGGCAATTTTAGGTGGCTGTACAGTAGTACAAGTGCGGGAAAAGAATTGCTCGTCATTAGAATTTTATGAAATAGCTTTAAAAATAAAAGAAATTACAGACCGCTATCAAATTCCTTTAATCATAAATGACAGAATAGATATTGCTTTAGCAGTTGATGCTGCCGGGCTACATATTGGACAAAAGGATATACCAGCTAAAACTGTAAGAAAGATAGTAGGTAAGGACAAAATCATTGGAGTATCAGCTTCAAATTTCGAAGAAGCCATCAGAGCTTACCATGACGGTGCAGATTATCTTGGTGTTGGAGCCATGTTTACTACAGATACCAAAAAAGATGCAGAACATACATCGATGGAGGAGCTAATAAAAATAAGAAAAGAAATTCCTCTTCCCATAGTTGTCATTGGGGGAATCAATGAAGAAAACATAAGAGATTTTAAAGACATAGGTATTAATGGATTTGCTGTGGTATCGGCTATTATTACCAAGCCGGATATAAAAAAGGCAGCAGAAAATTTAAAAAGAATCATCTTAAATTGTTCAAAATAACTTGCTATGAAACAAGATAATTCATTGTTAATTATCTTGTTTCATGGACAAATTAAAAAATGCTTTTCATTTATTAGTTGTTATTAATTTACAGGTAAAAAAATAACGCAAAAATGTAATCCTATATATTAGGAAAAGCAAGGCATTCTCCAAAAAATATGGCAAAAATCAAAAAAACGATGGTTGATTTTTGCAGGTTTCTTATCATAAAGGCTGATAATAAGGAGGCGTGATTTAAAAATATGATAGAAAAAATAATAACTCTTTTTTATTTTACACCTTTTTGTTGAATCGTAGGATTTAATAATTATTCTTTTGATGCTAACATTGAATCATAAAGGTAATGTAAAAAAATCAGTTTTGGGAGGAATATACACTATGAAGAGTAAAAAGAGATGGTTGGTATCCATTTTAGCTGGAATTATGGCATTATCCATGACAGCTTGTACTGGAAAAACTGAAACAACTCCAGACAAACCAGATCAAACTCAAGGACAAAATCAACAAACAACTGGAGATGAAGAAGATGTACTTGTCGTTTACACAGCAAGAAGTGAAGAGTTAAACAGAGCAGTCATTTCTGAATTTGAAAGAGAAACAGGAATTAAGGTTGAATTAGTAACAGCAGGTACAGGTGAATTATTAAAACGAGTTGAATCTGAAAAAGAAAACCCCCTTGGTGACATCTTATGGGCAGCAGACCGCACAATGCTTGAATCATCCAAAGATTTATTTATGGAATATGTTTCAGGTGAAGATGCGAACATGATGGAAGGTTTTCAAAATACAACCGGATATTTTTCACCAGCATTTGCAGACCCACCAGTATTAATTGTTAATACTGACTTAAAGGGTGACATTGAAATTAATGGATTTGAAGATTTATTAAATCCTGCATTAAAAGGAAAAATTGCTTTTGGTGATCCAGTGAACTCCAGTTCAGCATTCCAGGCTTTAGTAGCTATGTTATATGCGATGGGTGAAAACAACGACCCAATGTCAGATCAAGCCTGGGAGTTTGTAGACAAATTTATTGCAAATCTTGATGGAAAAATGGCTAACAGTTCCAGCCAGGTTTACAAAGGTGTAGCTGAAGGAGAATATATTGTAGGACTTACATGGGAAGACCCAGCAGCTAAATATGTAAAAGAAGGCGCTAATGTTGAAGTAGTATTCCCAGAAGAAGGAACTATTTTCCCAGGAGAATCTGTACAGATTATAAAGAACTGTAAACATCCTGAAAATGCAAAGAAGTTCGTAGACTTTATGTTGTCTGAACCAATTCAGAATAAAGTAGGAACTGAACTCACTGTTCGTCCGCTTAGAAAAAATGCACAATTAGCTGATTATATGACACCACAGAATCAGATTCAATTAGTTCCTAACTATGATGAAGGATGGGTTGCAGAGAACAAATTAGAAATTACAAATAAATTCAGCGAGCATCTGGAATCTTCATTGGATTAATTAAATAGACTCGACAAAAGAAACAGGGCCGCTTCAGGCAATGTCATGTGAGAAAAAATGCTCGAGTGACAAGCAAAGTGGCCCTTAATTTTTAAATCTGATAAAAGGAGAGGGCAAAATAATGAGTGTTGCAATTAGCATAGAAAATGTTGTAAAACGTTTTGGTAAAGACACAGTAATCAATGGATTATCTTTAGATATCAAACCAGGAGAATTTTTTACCTTACTTGGGCCTTCTGGTTGTGGTAAGACCACTCTGCTTCGTATGATTATAGGTTTTAACAGCATTGATGGTGGTCAGATTAAGATTAACGGAAAAGTGATTAATAATATTCCTACAAATAAGAGAAATATGGGTATGGTGTTCCAAAACTATGCGATATTTCCTCATATGTCCGTTAAAGATAATATCGCTTTTGGTCTGAAAAACAGAAAGGTACCTAAAGATGAAATTGAAAGAAGAGTAGATGAGATTTTAAAAGTTGTTAAGATTGATCATTTAAAAAACCGAATGCCACAAAAATTGTCCGGAGGTCAGCAACAACGTATCGCTTTAGCAAGAGCAATTGTTATTCATCCGGAAGTACTCCTGATGGATGAGCCTTTATCAAACTTAGATGCAAAACTTCGTGTTGAAATGAGAAATGCGATAAAACAAATTCAACAACAGGTAGGAATCACGACAGTGTATGTAACCCATGACCAGGAAGAAGCCCTGGCAGTATCCGACAGAATTGCTGTTATGAATGCGGGCGTGATTCAGCAAGTTGATACACCAAAAAATATTTATCAACGTCCTGAAAATACCTTTGTTTCTACTTTTATTGGTCTTTCCAATATTTTAAATGGTGTGCTTGAAAGCAATGAAAATGGCAAAGCACTGGTGAGAATTGGTAACTATAAATTTCAAATGAATAATATTAAAAAAGAATGCAGCCCTAATTCCCCAGTAAAAGTTTCTATCCGTCCTGAGGAATTCATTATCAATAGAGAAACTCAGGAAGGTATTCCGGTTGTCGTTAAAAGCAGTGTTTTCTTAGGCACTTCAACGCACTATTTTGTTGAAACACAGGAAGGTCAAGAACTTGAGGTTATTCAAATTTCCGAGTTTGAAGATTTAATTCCAAATGGAAGCCAAATCTATCTTAAGGTCCATGTACAAAAAATAAATGTATTCAGTGAAGATGGCAGCAGGACTTATATTGACAGGGGGGTTCGCCCATGACCACTGGCAAAAAGAAATTAAATATCTGGCTGGTATCAACATTAATTATTTTAGCTTTGTTCATCATCTTTGTAGTATACCCGCTAGGTTTAGTTTTATATAAAAGTATTTTGATGGAAGATGGAACGATAAGTTTTGCTTATTTTGCAAAATTTTTTTCCAAGAAATTTTATTGGAGTACTTTAGTGAACAGTTTTAAAGTAACCATAACTTCTACCTTGGTATCTGCCATATTAGGACTGGTTATGGCGTACTTGCTGAGAAGCATCAACATTAAAGGAAGTAAGTATTTAAACATTCTTATTGTAATATCCTATTTGTCACCGCCATTTATCGGAGCTTATGCATGGGTACAGCTTCTTGGACGAAATGGTGTCATTACAAGAATTTTAAATGCTATATTTAATGTTCAATTAGGCGGTATTTATGGATTTGCAGGGATTGTACTGGTATTCTCATTACAATCTTTCCCCCTGGTTTATATGTATGTTTCCGGTGCATTGAAAAATTTAGACAACTCATTAAACGAAGCAGCAGAAAGTCTTGGATGTTCAACAGTTCAAAGAGTTTGGAAAGTGATTGTTCCCCTGATTGTTCCGACTTTGCTTGCAAGCTCCTTGTTGGTTTTCATGCGCGTCTTTTCAGATTTTGGTACACCAATGTTGATTGGTGAAGGTTATAAGACATTCCCAGTATTGCTTTACAGCCAATTTATGGGTGAAGTGAGTACCGACGCCCATTATGCCGCTGCTCTTTGTGTTATCGTTATTGCAATTACATTAATTTTATTCTTTTTACAAAAATTCATTAGTAACCGTTTGACTTATTCGATGTCTGCCTTAAAACCAATGGAACCTCAAAAAGCAACAGGAATCCGAAATATTTTAGCACATGCTTTTGTATATTTAGTAGCATTGCTTGCAATTTTACCGCAATTAACCGTTATAACAACCTCTTTCTTAGAAACGAGAGGTGCCTCTTATACAGGTCAGTTCACATTACAGAATTACAAAAATATTTTAATGCCTAAAAACATTAGTACAATAACAAACACCTATTTCTATGGTATAGCTGCAATACTTTTGGTTGTTGTTTTAGGTGTATTGATTTCCTATTTGACCGTAAGAAAAAGATCTGTATTAACATCAATCCTGGATACATTGACCATGTTCCCTTATATTATACCCGGTTCTGTATTAGGTATTTCATTCTTGTATGCTTTTAATAAACAGCCATTATTGCTGAGTGGAACGGCTCTTATCATTATTATTTCCTTATGTATCCGAAGAATGCCTTACACCATCCGTTCCAGTACAGCAATCATTGGACAGATTAGTCCAAGCATAGAAGAAGCTGCAATCAGTTTGGGCTCTACCGAAGTAAAATCCTTTTTGAAAATTACAGTGCCTATGATGATGGCCGGGGTATTATCCGGTGCGATAATGAGTTGGATTACACTGATTAGTGAGTTAAGTTCATCCATTATCTTATATACAAGTAGAACCCAAACTTTGACTGTGGCGATTTATACAGAAGTTATCCGCAGTAACTTTGGAAATGCAGCAGCATATTCCACTGTGTTAACCATTACCAGTGTATTATCCTTATTACTCTTCTTTAAAGTATCAGGATCAAATGATATCAGTGTATAATTATCATGATTTTCAAATAACATTATATCATGGGGAAACCTATGGTATAATGTTATTATCTTTTAAAGGCTTTTTTAAAAAGCCTTTTTATAATCCATACAGAATAGAGAGGATATCATATGGCATCTATTCGATATAGAAACTATGTTCAAAAAACCCTTTTTCGCTATACCTTTTCCATCATCGTTTTTCTGTCGATATTGGTGTTTATATTTTTAACCATGAATATCCGATGGCTTACCAAAGTAAAAAGCCAGAGAAATAACGAAAGAATTGCTGAGCTCTTAGAAAAGGAAATAAGCAGCTATCAGGAAGGATTAAAAGAGCTGACTTCTGATGAGTATATTATTGGGGTGTGCAAGGAAGCAAGCAAGGACCGGATAACCAATGCCAACCGCATACTTTATGATTTTGCTAATACTCGCAAAATCCGAGGAGTTTTTACACTTGTCAATAACCAGGGTCAGATTATTTGTTCAAATTTGTATAAAGACAATCAAAAAATTTTTATAGAGAGCTATCTGTTTAAAAGTCTTTTTGCAAAGACCTTAGAGGAAAGCGACAGAGTTTTTTTACTTCCTAGCCGCCTGAATTATTCCTTTGATCAGACAGGGGATTTGCTACTGGCTTCTTCTGTTAAAGACGGCGAAGAAGTTGTAGGCTGTTTATTCTTCGAATTACTGGATGAAGAAATATACGAACAGGTATATAATTATGAACTGGATGATGTTATTTTAACAGATCAGTTTAATAATTTGATTTTTTCGATTGGCAGACAAACGGAAGATTCCATGGGAAAATATCCAGGCGGAAGTGTGCAATTTAAAAAGGATCAGCTGAACATTATTGAATTAAATGGAAAGCAGTATTTAATTATAAAAAATGTTCTTAGCAATGGTAGCCTGAATTTATATACTTTAACTTCCATAAGTTTTCAGCAGGATTTATTTCAATTTGCCATTTTGTTTCTGCTTATTGTTGGTATATTGATATTAATTATTTTAAAACCCTTGACTTTGCGCATTACCAATAATAATTTAAAAGCTATAGAAGAACTAAGAAAGTCTGTTTTAGAAATGGGGAAAGGGAATATGGAATATTCCCTGCGTCCTCATGTGTTTGAAGAGTTTCAGGAACTTAATGATACTTTCCGCCAAATGGTACTGCAGCGGGAAGAACTTCAGAAAAGAAACAGTGAGTTGACAGAAAGAAAAAGAGTTATGGAAATCAGGCAGTTGGAGGAAAAAATTAATCCTCATTTTGTATTTAATGTTTTAGAAACTTTACGTTATGAGGTTATTATTGATCCGACAAAGGCTTCTGAAATGATCATGGCATTTGCAAACATTATGCGTTATAGTATATACTATGGAGATACGATTGTATCTCTTAAAACAGATATTGCTTATGTAAAGGATTATTTAATGCTGCAAAAGATGCGTTATAACCGTCGTTTGACTTATAGCATTGATATACCCGATGAGCTTTTGGAATGTAAAGTTCCCAAGCTGGTTATTCAACCGATTGTAGAAAACTCTCTAAAACATGGAATGCAAAATGTGGAATCCATACATGTTCAGATTGCTGTTTTTATAGAAGGGGATCAATTAATCATTCGTGTGGAAGATAACGGGACAGGCATTGAACCTGAAATATTGGAAGAGCTGGTTAAGGATTTAGAAAGAGAAGATGTTTATAAAGAACACATTGGCATGTATAACTCTCATAGGGTTATCAGATTATTATATGGACCGCCCTATGGATTAAAAATTGAAAGCAACTATGGCAAAGGTACACGAGTCGATATAATTTTACCGTTTAATAAGGGGAATGAAGATGCATAAGGTATTAATCGTTGAAGATGAAGACATTATGCGAAAAGGACTTATGTTTATGCCTAAATGGCAGGAAGTCGATTGTATAGTAGTCGGAGAAGCTGTAAATGGTCAGGATGGTTTGGAAAAAATCCGTAGACTCCAGCCTGATATTGTCATTGTAGATATTAATATGCCAGTGATGGACGGACTTGAAATGCTGGAAAAAAGTATTGAAGAATATGGTTATGATGCGATTATTGTATCGGGCTATGGAGAATTTGAATATGCGCAAAAAGGGATTAGCCTGGGTGTTACAGAATACCTCTTAAAACCTATTGATTATACTAAGCTTTATGAAGCCATCCGGAAAATCCAGGCAAAAAGAAATACCGATTCCAGCATTAAAAATGCTATCAAGCAGATTAATGTGGAAAAGAAAAAGTTAGGCATTTTAGATTTTGAAGAAAAGGAGACAGGAAACCGCTATGTGGATTTTATGATAAAAAGCATTCATGAAAACTATGCCACAAAGCTGGCACTAAGTGATATCAGTGAAGAGTGCCAGATGTCTTCAACTTATCTTAATGTAAAATTTAAAAACGCAACAGGTTATACCTTTAATGACTACTTAAACCGCTATAGAATTAAAAAAGCAGTCGACTTATTAAAAGAAAATAAATATATGATTTATGAAATTGCTGAAATGGTTGGCTTTTCAGATTATAAATATTTCATTAAAGTCTTTAAAAAATATGTTGGCTGTTCACCAGCACGATTCATAAAAGAGCATGGAAATTAAAGATATTTTTTTCCTTAATAAAAAGTAGGGGGAAAAAGCTATTCCCATTTTACTATGTCCGGATGATATGGATTTTTGGTGCACTGTTGTTGTAGCACAGGTCAGGTATGATAATGATATTGTTGTGTGGGAAAGGCTAGGTATAGTAACCAGTCCTATAGATGTGGAACAATGGCGTCAATCAGGAATAAAAAATTTTGAAAGTTGGTCTGAACAGGATTGGGAACTGTATGGTTCCAGTCTTGCAAATTTAAAGGATGATGATGAGGAATGGGATAGATGGATTAATAAACATTGGATTGACGAGGAAACTTGCAGGATTTGGAATTATTTTCATCCCTATTTTAATGACGATAAGAATATTGAGTGGTTAAATCATAAGAGTTTTTTATTTAATGCAAAGGATTATGATGCATGTATTTCTGCTTTTAGAAATTTTAATTATTATTTGTAAAATAGAAATTTCATTAAAGGTAATCATTTATATATAGTTTTATATCAATAATGAGATGGGATTTTAAATCCCTTTTTTATTAGCATTAAGTTAAAGAATAAATATGCTTATACAATATATCTTAAGAACATTTTGTAGCGGACATCTTATTAGTTATACATATAATATGAATTATTTTATTTAAAATAATTAATTTATAGTTTATATGTATTTTTGAGTTTTGGAGAGAGAGTATGCTGTTAAGGAAAAAGTCTGTAAAATATTTTTTAATGGTTATTTTGTTAATATGTCTTTATGTCCTTTTTGAGACCATTCAAATCCTTTTTTACAGTAAAGTAAATGAGCTTGTAAAGGCGGATGCTGCCATTGTTTTAGGGGCAGGTATATGGGGAGATGAACCTTCCCCGGTATTTAAGGAAAGAATTAATCATGGTATCTGGCTTTATGAAAATGGCTATGTCAATCAATTGATCTTTACCGGAGGAAAGGCTGACGGCAATCTTCATTCTGATGCCAGCATTGCTAAAAAGTATGCCATGGAATGTGGCGTTGCAGAAGAGGATATTTATATAGAAGAGAAGTCAACGATAACCCAGGAAAATCTTTATTATGCTGCCCAAATTATCAATGAAAAGAATATGTCAAAGGTTATTATTGTCAGTGATCCATTACATATGAAACGGGCAATGCTTATGGCAGAAGATTATGGTCTGGAAGCTTATTCTTCGTCTACACCTTCTTCGATGTACAAATCCTGGAAGAGCAAAATCCCTTTTTTAGCAAGAGAAGTATTTTTTTATATCGGTTACAAAATATATAGAATATTTCATTTAAAATAAAGGTTGCCTTAAAATCTATTTTGGCAACCTTTTTTCAATGATTTATTTAATTAAATAATTATGTAAAAAAACCGGTGAAAATTTATGATACATAATTTATAAAGTAGCCTGAAAAACAAAAAGACCATCTTTAACTGAAAACTGCCATATACCGTCATGTTTTTCTATGATATGTGCCATGCTTTTTGTCCCAAAGCCATGGCCTTTTTCTTTTGACACAGGAAGGTTTTGATGGAAGAAGGGCTTTGTTTGATAGCTGTTGCGTATGTCAATACACAGCTTCTTGTTCTTTGAAAACAAACGCAGCTTAATAATGCGCCGACTGGGATTTTCTATTTTTTCACAGGCAGTGATCGCATTTTCCAATGCGTTGGAGAGCAGGGAACAAAGTTCCGTATCTGTCAGGTTCAGTTTTTCAGTGAGTTTAACGTCGAAATTTAATTGAATCTGAGCTTTTTCTGCTTTGCTTGTAAAGGCAGACAGTATCAAATTAATGGTTTCATTTTTACAAAAACGTAAAGGGGTTATTTTGTCCAAATCGGACTGAACCGTCTGGAGATAGTTTTTGATGGCTTCTAAATCTCCTTTAGATGCCAGGCTTTGCAGAAGACTGAAATGATGGCGCATATCATGCCGGTATTCTGATGCGTTTTCCTGTATTTGTTTAATCGAAGAGAATTCTTTTTGGGCTTGTTTAAATTGGCTTTCTATCATATCCAGTTCCTTTTGAATTCTTGTTTGCTTTTGGGTTTCTGCATAATAAAGGAGTACGAAAATAAAATAAAAGGCTGACGTTACAAAAGGCAAAAATTGTATGGCCACTTGAGAACCTTTGTACATAAAATCCGTATAGACAGTCGTTATATAGTCAAAAAAATAGTAAAAGACCGGCATTGAAGCAAAAAGCAGACATGACTTAACGGACCGTTCCATCAGATGACGGATAGAGCAGAAGGCATAGGCTTGCAGTAAAAGATACAGGCCTAAAGCCGTTACAATAAAAGTTATGTGGTTCATGGAAACACTGTCAAAAATATGTCCTGCAAGACTGCCAAACCATCGGGGAGCCTGACAGCATAAGTAAGAGATAAAAACACTGATGAGGGAAATCAGCCAGGATTTTTTAAAATAGAGAGCAATAAAAACGGCAATGGGCAGATGGGAGAGGAGCGGATATATTTTCAGGGTTATACTCATGCCCCAAAAATTGAGACTGATGACTTGAAAGGTAAATAAAAAGATAAAAAAAGCCCCTAACAGCAAATAGTTCTTACGGTTTTTTTCTATTCCGGCAATGTTAAAAGCAATTGTCCCGCCAAATAAAAGAACAAGAAAATAGCGGGAAAATTCGATAATTGTTTTAATCAAGGATATTCTCCTTCCAGTTGATAATTAAGGTACTGCTGTTTAATTTCCCGGGCTTTTCCCTGTGCAACTGGGATAATATTTAAAGTCTGTAAAGTCATTTGGTGATTAGTAATGGTATCTACATACTGCATATTTACAAGATAAGAACGGTGAGGTTTAATAAAGCAGCCAAATTTTAAAAGATTGTCACAGACAGCAGAAAAGGATTCACTGCACTGGATGACTTTGCCGGACAAGAGATGATATAAAACCGTTCGTCCCATGACTTCAACAAAAACTAAGTTGGAAATAAGTATTTTTTGAATTCCATGATGACTTTTGACGATAATGGTATCTTCTTTATTTCGTGCATTGATTTGGTCAAGCAAATTATCAAAGACAGAAAAGAGCTTTTCTTTGGATACAGGTTTTAAAACATAATTAAGGGATTGAACAGAATAACTATCCAAAGCATATTCAGGAGATGAAGAAAAAAATAAAATAGCGGCGCTTTTATCAAAGCTGCGAATTTCTTTTGCCAGTTCAATACCAGAAAAAGCAGGCATAATGATATCAAGGCAATAGATATCAAAATTCTTTCCTTTTTCTAAAATAGAAATCAGGTCCAGTCCATTGGTAAAAACAGCAAATTCACAATGGATGTGTCTGGATAATCTATACTGGTTGATCATTTCTGTCATATAAGATAAGTCATCAATATGGTCATCACAAATAGCAATTTCTAACATTCATAGTCCTCCGTTTCTTCATTTATATTTTAACATAATAATTGGTTATTCGACACCATTTTTAATGTCAAAAAAATAATCTTTCATGCAAAAGTCGTTTTTGGAATAAATAGACTGCTAAAGTGAAAAAGAAAGCATTTATTTTAAGGAGGTGAATAGGAGTCAATTGATATCAACCAGTTGTCTTTTTCCTATGTCGGACAAGAGGTATATGTGTTGAAAACGTAAAGATAAAAAGGAGGATTAATCATGCTTCCAACTTTCATCGTCATTGCTGGGATTATTCTTTTATGGAGCATTTTCTTGCAGAGAAAACTGACCATATTAGATGAAAGTGTTAGCAATGCAATGCGTGAAATTGGGGTGCAGCTATCAAGTATTTTTGATGCCCTGACAGCTCTATTAGATTTGTCAAAAAGCTATGCTGAAAGTGACAGCGAAAAACTCATTGAAATGATGAAAATAAAAAGAAATGTGATTACAGCAAAATCCATAACCGACGATGTAGTACTGCAAGAAAAACTTATTCAAAATATTTTGCAGGAGATGACTGCAATAACGGAAAAGTATCCGGCTTTAAAGACAGAATCAATTTATATTAAAGTGATGGATACAGTGGAAAGCCACAATAAAATTATAAGAACCAGTCACATGATTTATAACAACAGGGTGGTCAAGTTTAACCGTGAAATCCGAAATTTTCCTGTCTTTATGATTGCCAGGCTTTTAGGATTCAGGCAAAGGAAATATTTAGAAGAATAGCGGTGCAAAAAAACTTTGACGACAAAAGATTAGCTTTGTTATAAGGTGGAAAGCAAAAAGAATTAAAGAACTATAACAACAAAAAAGATTATCTTTAGGAGGAGCAAATTCATGAAAAAAAGAGTATTGGCTATCTTTTTTGTGCTCTTTATGGTATGGACTGCGCTGCCTTTTTCAATAATAGCAGAAGAAGCCGATTTAAGCTCAGGCACAGGAGAAGAATTTTATGATGGGGAAGCATTAATTGAAAAAGAAAAGCAGGAAGACAGTGAAAAAAACAGTCTGGCAAAAGAAATGGAAAAAAGAGAGAAGGAAGCGGAAGAGTCAGATCAGACCACTGAGGAAAAATCCTCAGAAGATTTAGAAGAAAAGAAAGAAAAAACAGGAGCAGAAGATAAAACAGAAGAGGAGTCTTTCAAAACAGAAAGTTCCGTCATGAATTTTGAAAAAACAGGATTTGAGCTTATGGGGGCAGAAGAAGCAGTTCATATTGGTTCCATTTACATTGTGACTGCTGATGCAGATAAAATACAAGCTCTTTTTGACTCAAAGGGACCGGATATTGCTGAGGTGACAGAAGAGTTTAGTGGCGAAGGCAGCAGGATCCGCATTAAGTTGCTTAAAGATATCATTGGAATGATTGTCATTTTTATTTCGGATCAACATTTTGTTTTGGATGCTAATGGGAAAACCCTTTCAGGTGGTTATGAAAATGAAGCAATCCAAATAGCCAATGGATATTCGGATACGATTTTAGAGCTGGTTGGAAATGGAATTTATCTGCCAGGAGTCAATAATCTTTTTTTTATTTCCAGTTTTAACGAATTGCAAATAAAAAGTGGCACATTTACTGGAAACCTTTATGCATCTTCTTTTTATGTAACCTTTATGACTGAAGAGGATGCCAGTTATTATACCATAAAGCAATATGGTATTAATGTAGTAGAAGAAACTGAGAAACAATCTTTATTTGATCTTAGTAGTTTTTACTGGGATGGTGGAGAAATAGTGGTTACTCAGCATAAGGAAGATTATTATATCAATCTGTCTCCTAAAAATTATTGGGGTGCAAAATCATTACGATCTGACCCCATGGAAACTACATTTACCATAAAGAACAAGGGCAAAAAAGATTTAGAAAATCTTAAGATTGAGTTATCCGGTGAATCAGCTTTTATACTTTCAGACAGCATGATTAATTTAGCAGCAGGCGAATCCTTTTCATTTACGGTCAAAGCTAAAGAAGACCTTGGACAGGGAAAATACGTAAGCATAGTTACAGTTAGTAATGAACAAGTATCAAGAACAGTTACAATTGATTTACTATTATATGTAGATGCGCCAGGGGAACCTTTGGCTCTCGAAGTGACTCCCGGAAACGGACAGTTACTTTTGACATGGGCAGCTCCATTATCCGATGGAGGACGAGCAATTACTGGTTATGAAGTTTCAATTGATAATGGTGAATCCTGGACAGCAACCAATAGTACGGATACCAGCTATCTTGTCACGGGTTTAGTTAATGGAAATGATTATATCGTTAAAGTGCGGGCTATTAACAGTATAGGAGTAGGTCTGGAATCTGATGGAATCAGCGCAAGTCCTGCTTTTATACCAGGAGCTCTTACAGGTACAGCCAGCATAAACAATCTTACGCCAAGAATTGACGATTTTCTGACAGCATCATTTAAGGACAGCAATAATACTGGCACACTGAGCTATGTATGGAAAGCAGATGGTCAGGAAGTTGGCACAGGTGAAAACTACAGAGTCAGCCTGGAGGACCTTGGCAAAAGAATCACTTTAGAAGTTTATTCAAGTGTTGAAACGGGTAAAATCATTAGTCCGGCTACAGAAAATGTATTAAAAAAAGCAGGACCTGCTGCACCAGAAGCCCCGGTTCTTGCTTCAAAGAATCATAATTCAGTTAACCTGAAAGCAAATGCTGCCATGGAATTTTCTCTGGATGGCATCAACTGGCAAAAAGAAAATGTATTCAGTAATTTGAAATCCGACACGAGTTATACATTTTACCAGAGAATTGCTGAGACTGCTGACTCTGAAGTTTCTGCAGGCAGTAATGGATTAACTGTAACAACAGATTCCAATAAAGAAGATGAAGAAAAAGAAACGGATAAAGATAAAGATAATAGCTCTTCATCCGGCAGTTATTCTAGATCCACAGGCAGCAGTTACAATGTTATCATTATGCGTCCTACAGCTTCTTTGCCTGATATTCCTACGACAGGGGAAATCATCATTCTGACAAGAGCCAGAGGCAAAGGAAAAGCAGAAGCTAAAATAACTAAAAATATGATTTCTACGATTTTTAACAAGGCAAAGGCAGATGCCAAAGACTACGGAAATGAAGAAAATGGCATTGCAGTAGCATTCCGCATAGACATTAGTAATAAAAATAATTATTCTATTACAATCAATTTACCAAAAACAGTGCAGGAATATATTATAGCAAATGAAATCACAAGTATCATTTTACTAGTGGATGAGCCTGATATTCAAATTCTTCTGGATTTAGCAGCTATTGAAGAAATCTATAATCAAGCAAAATCAGATGTACAGATTATAGCTGTCCGTATGGAAAATGACTATTTAGGAGACGAAGCCAGTCAGGTAATTGGAAGCAGACCTGTATTTGATCTTTATGTCATTTATGGTGACAATGAAGAAGTCAAAGACTTTGGACAAGGAAGCGTAACGATTGCTATACCTTACAAGCTGGCAGAAAATGAAGACCCTGAAAAGGTGAAAGTTGTTTATATAGACAGCAATGGTCAGTTTCATTGGCTTTTAAATTCTTACTATGACCCTGAAGAAGAACTTGTGTATTTTACGACAAGTCATTTTTCAAGCTATGCTGTTGGATATATGGAAGAAGAGGACTTGACAGAAACACCATCTATCGAAATAAAATTTACGGACATTGAAAAGCATTGGGCGAAAAAAGACATTGAATTTGTTGTAAGCCGCGGACTTTTAAATGGTACAAGCGATAGCACATTTAGCCCCAATAACATGATGACAAGGGGAATGTTTGTTGCTGCCCTTGGAAAATTAGCCAATGCAGACAGCAGTCAGTACAAAGAAAGCAGCTTCCTGGATGTAGACAAGGATTCTTATTATATGCCTTATATCCAGTGGGCTTATGAAAAGAAAATCATCAATGGTATTGGCAATGGATTATTTGCTCCGGAACAGCCTGTAAGCCGTGAGCAAATGGCAGTGATTATGGATAACTATGCTGAAATTCTGGGCTTTACCTTGCCAGAAAATGAACAAGAAAAAACTTTTGCTGACAGTGATAAAATTGCTGCTTATGCAAAAGAAGCCGTAAGCCATTTGCAAATCGCTGGTGTGATTAACGGTAAAAACGGCAATCTTTTTGACCCCAGGGGACTAACTAACCGTGCTGAAAGTTCAGCAGTTCTTCGACGATTTATTGAAATGGTTATCGGAAAAGATAAGATCTAAGATAAAAGATTATTAAAAATTGTAAATAGTTAGGATTGCTAAAAAAAACGAATTGTAAAATTTTAAGCCGCAGATTAATGATTTAATTGCATTAATCTGCGGCTTTTTTATTAAAAATTCTTATTTGATTCCTGATTTATTTTACTGTCTTAAAAATGATATACCTTTGTTTAAGCATTTATATAATGGTACAATTGAAACAAAATATATGACAATTTTAAATTGTTTAGAACAAACAAAGACTTTTGATGAAAAATTTTTTAACTAATATTTTAAAGGATATCGATAAAATTTTGGAGGGAAAAGTATGATAAATACTGAAAAATTAAGATCGGTCCTTGAAAGTTATAAAAAAGATTTTAAACGTCAATGGCATGAAGAAAAGTATAAATGGGAAGCTGTAAAGCATTTTCAGGATCATTGGGATATAAATGCTTCTGATTTTTTAAACATGTTTATGGAAGCAACAAGCAAAACAGGCAACTTACTTGCATCTATGAATAATTTTCCGAGAGCTATGATGAAGGAATTTATATTGGCAGATCCTGAGGCAGTCAGGGGAATGTTTATTAATCTTTATGATGAAAACAAAGATTTAGCGCAACGTATTGAGAAATTTAGTACAGATTCAGAAAACATAAAAGTAAAACATGGCAATGGAGGATGGAAGCAGCATTATCAATCTCTGAATGCTATCAGCATTTATCTTTGGCTGCGATATCCTGATAAATATTATATTTATAAATACTTTGAGTGCCGTAATGCAGCCAGGGAATTGGAAAGTAACTTTATTCCTAAAAAAGGAATGTCTACGATTAATTTAATTAACGGCTATAAACTTTATGATGAAATGTGCGCGTATATCGAGAAAGACGTTGAATTAATAGAAATGTTTAAAACTGCATTAACAGAAGATTGCTATTTAGACCCTGCATATAAAACTTTGACTGGTGATATAGCTTTTTATATTAGTCGTTATTATTCTAAAAAAATGTGGTCAATGAAAGTGAATGGTTTCCAACAGATTATAGTCCTAATATATCCACTCAACAGTGGTTAAAACTTTTAGGCGATAAAACTGTATTTGACGAAAAAAGTTTAAAAATTATGAAGCGTATGAAAGATTTTGGTGGCATTGCAACTTGTACACAGCTTTCGAATAAATATGGAGGAAGTATTAATTTTTATAATGCAGGATCAAGCGCTTTGGCAAAGCGGATAGCTAAGGTTACAGGATGTGTTCTCTTTGATAAAAACAATGAAAATTCGAAATGGTGGCCGATTTTATATCAAGGAAAATATGCTGATAAAAATACAGAAGGAAATTATATTTGGAAATTACGTGATGAGCTCAGTGAAGCATTAGATCAGGTCGATCTTTCTCAAATACCTTTATATGAGAAAGATAGCGCTGATAACTGTGGGTATTGGTGGTTAAATGCGAATCCTAAAATTTGGAGTTTTTCTGAGATAGGGATTGGTGAAATTCAAAGCTATACACTTTACAACGACAATGGAAACAAACGACGGATTTTTCAAAATTTTTTAGATGCAAAAACAGGTGATTTGGTTATCGGGTATGAATCAAATCCAGTAAAACAAATAGTAGCATTGTTAAAAGTAGCGGAAGAAAATGATGGAGAAAAGTTATCTTTTGAAAAAATCGAAGACTTAGTTGCACCCATAGATTATGCTGAATTAAGAAATTATCCTGAATTAGAAGATATGGAATTCTTTAAAAACCAAAAAGGAAGTTTTTTTAAACTTACTAAGAATGAATTTGATTTTATTATGGATTTAATCCGGGAGCAAAATCCAGTTAGTAAAAATACTGTTGCAGAAATTTATACTAAGGAAGATTTTTTAAAAGAAGTTTATATGTCACCAGAGCAGTTTGATACCCTGATTGCTTTATTGAAAAATAAAAAGAATTTAATTTTGCAAGGCGCTCCAGGTGTAGGTAAGACTTTTACTGCTAAACGTCTGGCTTACGCGATGATGGGAGAAAAAGATGATAACCGTATTGAATTTGTCCAATTTCACCAAAACTATTCGTATGAAGATTTTATCATGGGATATAAGCCAAAAGATGAAGGTTTCGAATTACAGTATGGTATTTTTTATCGTTTCTGTAAGAAGGCGGCTAATGAGCCTAATAAACCTTATTTCTTTATTATTGATGAAATAAATCGCGGAAATATAAGTAAAATTTTTGGTGAACTTCTTATGCTTATTGAAAAAGATTATCGTGGAACTAAACTAACTCTTGCTTACAACGGAATGCCTTTTTCAATTCCAGAAAATTTACATATTATTGGTATGATGAATACTGCTGACCGTAGCATAGCAATGATTGATTATGCATTACGCAGGCGTTTTTCATTCTATAAAATGAATCCAGGATTTAATTCTGATGGCTTTAAGGAATATCAGGCAAGAGAACAAAAGAGGCGTTGAAAATGAAATTTGAAAACATTAAAAATTGGATTGATTATCTAAAAGAGATTTCTATTGAGGATTTGACGAAAGTATTTAATAAAGATTTTTCATTAGAAGAAATGATTCATAATAAAGATGTGATGGTTGTAGAAGCAGGAGTACTAAAAGACATTAAAGATAAAATTAAAGGATTAGAAATTGAAAAAATCTTTTGGAATGAGCTATTACGATATATTGATACAGTATCATTAAAAGATGAATTAATTAACTATTTAATAGATAATCATATTGCAGATTTGGCTTTAGGTCATTTACCGTTAGATGACAGATATCTGTGGCAGTTAGCTTATCAAGTAGATGAAGCAGCTGTGACACTTGGTAAGAGGATATATTCAGATGAAAAATATACACCTTGATGAATTTGATGCCTTTATACATAAGTTTATTAATAATCACTTTTTGTTTAATAATCTGCTTAATATAAAGTCTTGTAATAATGAAAAAAGGAAAATTTTAATAAAAGCTTTGTTTAAGAAAACGGATTTTGATGATCTAAAAAAGAGTGTTATTAAGTACTTAATTTCCAGCAGGTTAATCAACACAAAAAGAATAGGTACGATATTATACTATTACAAAACTAAAGAGCCTGAATATTTACTTGCTATAGCTCAAAATCCCATTTCACCAGCCGATATTCTGGAAAACTTAATGAACATAGAACAGGTGAGCTATGCCAAAAAAATAAGGAGTTTTGCAAAAGAATATTTGGATAAGAAAAAGCGTTAATTTTACATCGTCTCTACAGCGACAGCTATTAAAGATTTTAAATGGGAATAAGAATTAATAAAAATTTGTTTTTGTGGTTCAGACACTCTATTTATTAAGAGTGTCTTTTGTTAGCATCAATAAAATACTTTAAAATTGATGGTCAAAATGATGAAACTGCTATAAAATTAAAACAATGACGAAATCAAAATCTTTTTGTAAAATAATAAAAAAGGTTAAGGATTCATTTAAATAAAAAATTAAATTTAACAAAGAGGTTTATATATGAGAGAATTTATTAAAACGAAAGCATTTAAAGAGTCATTAAGCTTTATTATTTTAACTTATGTTATTTCAGGTTTTATTAGCTGCTTCATGTTATTGAATGGTATTGAAGAGGGAATGCTTTATAAAATTTGTGTTGTGCTGGCAACAGCATCGCCCAGTATATCTGCTGTTTTGCTTTTGATTGCAAAGGAAGGCTTTAATGGAGCATTTTATTCAGTCAAAAAAATGTTGGATGTTAAAATAGGCATGAAAATTTACTTAATCATTATTCTGTTGCCATTTGCTTTTATGTTTATGGGAAAACTGTTTAGCTGGATTATTTTTGGTCTTACACCTCTTGCCTGGATTATGGTTCCAGATACTATTGCCACTTCTTTTGTTTCACCTCTGGGAGAAGAATTTGGCTGGAGAGGTTTTTTGACAGGGCACCTTTCAAAACATTTTAGCATTTTAAAAACAGCAGTTATAGTCGGATTGATTTGGGCAGGCTGGCATTATTGGTTTTATTTAATACCAGGAGAATTTAGTATTGAAGTACCTGTTTTATTTTTTATATTATCCTGTATTGCAGATAGCTTATGGATTACCTACTTCTATGTAAAAAATAAAGAGAGTGTATTAATGGGAATACTATTTCATTTTGCATATAATCTTTCCTATCGCATCATTCCAATAAGACCCAGTTTTTACTTCGGAAATGGATTAACTTATTTAATAACTGTTATAATAGAACTTATACTTGCTGTTTTCGTTATATTGAATAAGTGGTCTGTTCCGATACATTGTAAAAAGCTCCAGTAATGATTTTCTTACCGTTAAAAAAACTACCATATACTGCCACCTGCTGATATCAAAGCTTATTCACGGGCTATTTTTGAGCAAATCAATTGATATAATTAATTGATATATGTAATATAAAAAAATTATATATGTTAAAATAAGCCACTTTCTATCATATTTTCTGATAGAGGGTGGTTTTTTTGAACTTGTCAAGTCTTGATTCAATATATAGTATTATGATAGTATAAAAACAACTAAATATTGTTATATTAAAGAGGCTGACAATGATGATTATAAATCAGTCCGATTATTTTTTAAAGTTTCGCCGGCAATCATAATGTTTTTACTTGTGGCAGTCTCTTGACTTTTGCTGGGCAATTTTACATATTTAACAAACATATGAAAAATTTATATGAAGAAAGGGTAAGTCTTATGATTACAAAAATCAAAAAAAGAGATGGAAGAGAAGTACCTTTCAACATCGAAAAAATCACCAATGCTATTTTTAAAGCAACCAAGGCTGCAGGACAAGAAGACTATGACCTGGCTATGATTTTAGCTGACAAAGTAGTTCAACGTTTACATGAAGATCCGAATAAAGCAATACCAACAGTCGAGGAAATCCAGGATATTGTAGAAAAGGTGTTAATAGAAGAGGGGCATGCCAATACTGCAAAAAAGTACATACTTTACCGGGCAGAAAGAACTCGTGTCAGGGAAATGAATACCCGGTTAATGAAAATATACGAAGACTTAACCTTTAAAGAATCTAAAGACAATGATTTAAAACGTGAAAATGCCAATATTGATGGGGATACGGCTATGGGAACCATGCTCAAATATGGTTCTGAAGGGGCAAAACAATTTTGTGAAATGTATATATTAAAGCCTGAACATGCGCAAGCTCATAAAGAAGGCGATATCCATATTCACGATTTAGATTTCCTTACTCTGACAACGACTTGTTGTCAAATTGATATTGTTAAGCTGTTTAAAGATGGTTTTAGTACAGGTCACGGACATTTAAGGGAGCCTAACGATATACACAGCTATTCTGCTTTGGCTTGTATTGCAATTCAGTCCAACCAAAATGACCAACATGGTGGTCAAAGTATACCCAACTTTGATTATGGTATGGCTTTAGGCGTTGCTAAAACCTATGCCAGATTATACAGACAAAATCTGGCCAAAGCTTTAAAACTTTTTACTGCTAATGAAGATGCTGTAAATATCGTCAATGAAATTTTGCAAAAGATTACAAAAGAAACTAATCTTCGCCCAACTTTAGCTCCCAATGAACAGTATTTAAAATTGGAGCAGGAATGTTTAATGAAGTATATTGGCGATGCGGATATTATCAGTAAGGCGCAAGACTTTGCCATTAAAGAGGCAGAAGTGGAAATTGACCGTAACACCTATCAAGCCATGGAGGCTTTTGTTCACAATTTAAATACGATGCACAGCAGGGCAGGAGCACAAGTACCTTTCAGTTCAATCAACTATGGTACAGATACTTCTCCTGAAGGCAGATTGGTCATTAAAAATATTCTTTTAGCGACAGAAGCAGGTCTTGGTAACGGGGAAACACCAATATTTCCTGTTCATATTTTCAAGGTAAAAGAAGGAATTAATTATAATCCAGGGGATCCCAATTATGATATGTTTAAACTGGCCTGCAGGGTAAGTGCTAAGAGATTGTTTCCTAACTTTTCCTTTATTGATGCGCCTTTTAATTTGAAATATTATAAAGCAGGTCAACCAGAAACAGAAATTGCATATATGGGTTGCAGAACAAGGGTTATTGGTAATGTTCATGACCCATCAAGGGAAATCATTTATGGAAGGGGTAATTTAAGTTTTACGACCGTTAACCTTCCACGAATTGCCATAAGAAGCAATGGAGATATGGATTACTTCTTTGAAGAATTGGATAAAAAAATTGATTTAATTATTGATCAGCTTTTAGAAAGATATGAAATTCAGGCTCGAAAAAAGGTTAAAAACTTTCCATTTCTTATGGGACAGGGTGTATGGATTGATTCAGACAAGCTCAATTGGGAAGATGAAATCAGGGAAGTTCTGAAACATGGAACTTTGTCAATGGGCTTTATCGGGCTGGCTGAATGTTTAAAAGCCTTAATTGGTAAGCATCATGGGGAATCGGAAGACGCTCAGCAGCTTGGACTTAAAATTATAAGACACATGCGCCAGCGTATGGATGATACCAGTAAAAAGTACAAGATGAACTTTACCCTTCTTGCCACTCCGGCCGAAGGTTTATCCGGCAGATTTGTTCGGATGGACAGAGAACTTTTTGGTTCTATTGAAGGGATTACGGACAGGGAGTATTATACAAACAGCTTTCATATTCCTGTTTACTATGAAATTAATGCCTTTGATAAGATAAGACTTGAAGCGCCCTATCATGAACTGACAAATGCTGGACATATTACCTATGTTGAGATGGATGGGGATCCAACACAAAATCTTCAGGCCTTTGAAAAAATCATAAGAGCCATGAAAGAAGCAGGTATTGGCTATGGTTCAATTAATCACCCTGTAGACAGAGATCCTGTATGCGGATTTACAGGTATCATTGGCAACACTTGTCCTTCTTGCGGCAGGGAAGAAGGAGACATTAAGTTTGAAAGGATAAGACGTATAACGGGTTATCTTGTAGGTTCTTTAGAGCGATTTAATGATGCCAAAAGAGCAGAAGAAAGAGACCGGGTAAAGCATATATAAGATGGATAATGAAATATCTTTAAAATGATTTCTATCTTAGGAATGATAAGTGGGTGATCTGATGGAAAGCTATATCAAAATAGCAGGTTTAATCAAAGAATCTATTGTGGATGGACCAGGAATACGGATGGTGGTTTTTGCACAAGGCTGTAAGCACCACTGCCCTGGCTGCCACAATCCTGAAACCCATTCTTTTGAGGGCGGTCAATTGATAAGTATTGATTCAATTCTTGAAGAAGCTAAAAAAAATCCCCTTTTGGATGGAATTACCTTTAGTGGAGGGGATCCCTTTGAGCAGGCAGAAGCTTTTGCACAACTGGCTAAGAAGGCAAAAAAATTAAATTTAGATATAGTGACGTATACAGGGTATACTTATGAATTTCTTTTAAAAAATTTATCCAGTCACAAAGGTTGGGCAGAACTTCTGGATGAAACCGATATTCTTGTAGACGGTAAATTTGAACTGGATAAAAGAAACTTGCTTTTGAAATTCCGAGGATCAGAAAATCAAAGAATAATTGATGTAAAAAAGACAAAAGCTAAGAAAAAAATCGTTCTTTTTGATGACTAATATTTATAAAAACCTGCAGTGTTGCAGGTTTTTATATTTCTGAATGCGACATTATATTTACAAATTCTTTTTAATAAGATAAGCTTATATTAATCAGAAATTGTCTAAAATAGATAGAAATAGATGTTAATATTAAAAATATGGAGGTATGGCATTGAAGTTTATATCATGGAATATCGATTCATTAAATGCAGCATTAACAGGTACATCCGACCGAAGTGTATTATCACGGACTGTTCTTAACAAGATTGTTGAACACAATCCGGATGTCATTGCTTTTCAGGAAACAAAACTTACTGCGGATGGACCTACAAAAAAGCATTTAGAGATTTTAGAAAAGCTGTTTCCAGATTACAAGATTGTTTGGAATAGTTCTGTAAAGCCCGCAAGAAAGGGTTATTCCGGTACGATGTTTTTATATAAAAATCACTTAAATCCTTTGGTTAGCTTTCCTAAAATCGGAGCTCCCGGGACGATGGACTGGGAAGGCCGGATTATTACACTGGAATTTGAAGATTTTTATTTAACACAGGTATATACTCCTAATGCCGGAGATGCTTTAAACCGTCTTGATGACAGACAAATATGGGATGTAAAATATGCGGAGTATCTGGTCAGCCTGGATAATAAAAAACCAGTTATTGCATCAGGAGATTTTAATGTGGCGCATAAAGAAATTGACCTGGCACACCCTGAGAGCAACCGCCGTTCGGCAGGTTTTACTGATGAAGAACGTGCAGGCTTTTCAAATTTATTATCCAAAGGCTTTACAGATACCTTCCGTTATCTTCATGGTGATATTGAAGGCGTTTATACCTGGTGGTCTCAGCGGATCAGAACGAGTAAAATCAATAACTCTGGCTGGAGAATTGATTACTGGTTAGTCAGTGACAGGATTGCAGAAAAAGTCCGTAAATCAGAAATCATTGATTCAGGTCCAAGGCAAGACCATGCGCCAATTTTGCTTGAAATGGATATTTAATGGAATAAGAAATCAAAAAAGCATGAATAAAATACATCTTTCCTTACTCGAAGGGAAAATAATAAAGTTATTTAAAATTAATATCAGGGAAAGGAAAGTGAGTTATAGTGTCAAAGATGCCAGTGATTTTTGTAGGACACGGGTCTCCCATGAATGCCATTGAGGATAATGAATATTCAAGAACATGGAAAGAGATAGCTAAAAGAATACCAAAACCAGAAGTCATCATTTCGATATCTGCTCATTGGTTTACCAAAGCTACAAAAATTATGAATGAAGAAGCGCCTGAAACCATCTATGATATGTATGGTTTTCCAAAGAAACTTTATGAAATGGTATATGATGCACCAGGTTCTCCTGTTTTTGCAAAGGCAGTTAAGGATTTGATTTCAAAAGAAACAGCTTATGACAATTCATGGGGGATTGATCATGGCAGCTGGTCAGTATTGGTTCATATGTACCCAGACAGGAATATACCTGTATTTCAAATTAGTGTGGATGCTTATGCGCCACCTCAGGCCCATTATCAAATTGGTCAGGAATTAAAATCTTTAAGAGAAAAAGGTGCTCTTATCTTTGGCACAGGCAATATCGTTCACAATTTAAGATTAGTGGATTGGCATATGGGAAGTAAAGGTTTTGACTGGGCCTATGAATTCGATGATTTTATATATGATAATATTATCAATAAAAACCACAACAATATTTTAAAGTATAATGAAAAGTCTGATGCGGCACAGTATGCTGTACCAACACCTGATCATTTTTATCCTTTGTTATATGTTCTTGGAGCTTCAGAGGCAGAAGATAAAGTGACCGTTTTTAATAAATCCTGTGAGCTTGGTTCCCTGACCATGACAGGTTATATTTGGGAATAATGATTTTCTTTTAGGAATTTTTGAAGATTCATTAAATAGCTGATGAAATCTTGTTTTTTAAGGATGTAAAAGACTTTTGACAATGAAAAATCAGACTTTATTTGTCAAATGTAAAAGTCTTTTGCTGGACCTGTTATTACCCTTTGGTTAGATTAAGGTTGAAGGAGGTTGAAAAATGGAACTTGGTAAACAGATAAAAAAATACCGGAAAGCATTATCTTTATCCCAGGATGCACTGGCAGAAAAAATTTTTGTTTCAAGACAAACGATTTCAAATTGGGAAAATGATAAAAGCTATCCGGACATCAATAGTTTAATTTTACTAAGTGAAGTTTTTAACACCTCCATTGATAATCTGGTCAAAGGAGATGTTGAAACAATGAAAAAAGAAATTAGTCAGTTCGAAAGAAAAAGATTTAATGAATTAAAAAACTTTTATGCTGTTTTATTAATTTTAGATATCGTCATTCCAACGCCCCTGTTTTATTTTCTTAAATCTGCAGGAGTTGTCATTTGGGTTTTAATTTCAGCGCTTACGATTTATATTGCTTTTCAGCTGGAAAAAGAAAAAAAGAAATATGACATTCAGACTTACAGAGAAATCGTTGCATTTCTGGAAGGTAAAAACTTAAATGAAATTGAAAAGGCCAAAGAAGAAGGAAAAAGATTATATCAAAAACTAATTGCAGCTATAGCTTCTCTGACCGTGGCAATGTTAATCGCGATTGGATTTAATTGCATTTTAAGATAAGTATCTGTTTTTTACAGGTACTTATCTATTTTATGCTGGCTGACAACCTGCTTACCCAATAATGTGAGGGCTTGCTTTGGACAATCATTGATGCAACGGTAACACAGAGTACATTTGTTTTTAGAGATGAGCGTTTTATTTTTTAATTCCAGGTTTTTCATTGGGCATAGTTTAACGCACTTACCACAGCCAATGCATTTTTCGGAATCAATTTTTAGTTTATCGGAATATTCTTTGGTTTTATGATAAAAGTAAAGCCTTTGCCCCAAAAGACCTGCCAGCTGACAGAACAAGCCAATTCCTTCCTGTGGGGGCTTGTTATTTTTTATTTTTTCTACAGCTTTTTTAATTTTTTCATCTGCTCTTGATATTAACTTTTTATTTTGCTTAAAAGACCTTTTTAGTACTTTTTCATCGGCGATACTATCGGGCATAGTAATATGTATACCACCAATAATTTGGGCGCCATATTTTTTTAGCTTCCTTGCCAATACTCCCGTACCATCTCCGCTAAACAAGGCCATGGTAGCAATAATAAATATTTGTTTGCCTTGCCAAAGCGTTTTGTGATTTTCAATAAAATCGCTTAAAATTTTGGGTATATTACTGTACTGGACTGGATAAGCCATCACAATGATTTCGTGTTCATTTATTTCATTGAATGAGCTGATGTCTTCAATAGGGTATGCCTTAGCTGTTTTATCATATTGGTGTAAAAATTTTTCTATACAATATTTAGAGTTACCTGTTCCGCTAAAATAAAGTCCTATCAATATAGAATCCCCCAAGTCCAATAATTCTTATTATTATAATGAAACAACTGCTATAAATACATGATATTATTCATCTATGCATTAATCAATAATATTTTCGTATTTATCTGTTTTAGGATTAGTAATTAACATCTTTAAGTAAAAATAAAATGTTAAAGCAAATCTTTTAGAACCAATTAAGAAAACTAAGCTTATATTAGCCAGGTAGTATTTTGTTTTCAAATGACAGTATTAATAATTCTTACCTAAATTTTTATTGAATAAAAATAAAAATAAGATATAATTTTCTTATATTTGTTATTTCATTTGCCAGTTATTTAATATAAAAGAAGAATTATGATAAAAATTCAATTCGGATAACCATTCATTTTTATTTGCAAAAATGAGTGAATGATAAAATTGAAAGGAAGAAATATATGTCAGTTGAATATCGAGTTAATATTACTTCAAATATCTATAGAAATTTTGAGACCATTTTGAGTGATATTAAGAAAAAGTCAAAGGTTCCTGATTATTTTTTAATTTTAAGATATACAGAAAAAAATCAATTTTTAATTTATGACATTGGTTCTATACGGGGAATACACATTACTTTAAATCATTCTTTTATAAGATATTGGATGGATATTAAGATTAATGCTTTTTCAAGTATTAAAGACTGGGAGTTATTTTCTTTATTAATAGATCATTTAATGGCAATAAGTAAAATAAAAATCTATGAAGAGTCGGAAAAATTAATTACTAATCAGGATTTTAAAACTTATATTGAAAAACGTTATAAAGACGAAAAAGAATTGAGTATGCAAATATTAGATAAGTTAGTTGAAGAGGGAGATTCTGTTACCTTACCCGTATTTGATTATGATTTAGAAATCGATAAGGATTTTTATATACATGTAAAAAATGACGAAAATTTTACTGAATATATTTTTAATCATCTTATTGAGAAATCTAATAGGTATATGTATTCATTAAGAAGAAGAACGTTTGTAGTCGATGAACAAAAAGTATCTGTGTGGTATTTTGATAACGTTCTTATAGATGAAGTTGACTATATTGCAGTATATAAGGATATAGATTCTAAAGATCCTATCATTCTTCCCTGGGAGCTGTTTATAAGTATTGAAGGAGTAAAATATGAAAGAGTTCCAAAAGGTCAGAATCAAAATGGTTATTACATTTATGATGTAAAGCAAGACGAAATAGAAAAATTGTATAATAGAATAGTAAAGCTTAAAAATGATTATTAAAATATCAGTTAAAAACGAAAAAGTCTTTTGTTTTATTTTTCTTTTTTGCTACTCCTAAACGATTAGGAGCATTTTTTTATATTATTAAATATATTGATATTTTGAAAGATTTTATGATAATGCTTTTTAATGTAACTATGATTTAATTTTCTAAATAAGAATCATTTTAAATTTTATTTAATTACATTAGAAATAATTTTACAGAAAATTCATTTTTTATTATTGAATTAAAATAATATTTAGATATAATTTTGTTATGATTCATTCTTATTTCTTAAATATAGTGTAATATTTTTTTATATGCGTAATCAGGGAGAAAGATTTTATAAAAACGGGTTTTATGATTCAATTATAATCTGATTTTTGTGTTTTATCGCTTATCAGGTTTTGGAATGACATAAATAGACACGTTAAAAGAAAGAACAATCATTATGAAATTATTCAGACCTGTTGGCGTAAAAGAATTATTAAAGATTATCGATTTAAACTTAAAAAGATTTCCTTCGCGTTTACCGCAACAGCCTATATTTTATCTGGTGTTGAATATGGATTATGCAGAAGAAATTGCATCAAAATGGAATATAAAAGACCCTGTCTCTGATGATGCAGGTTACGTTTTAGAATTTAAAGTTCAGGATGCATATATTACTAAATATAAGATTGAAAGGGCAGGTAATAAAAATTATAAAGAATTATGGGTTCCGGCAGAGGAGTTATAAACATTTAATGATCATATCATAGGTAAGGTCAAAATTGTAAAAGCCTGTTACGGAGAAAATTATAAAGGATCAGAAGAACTGCCCAAAGAATTTGAAGGAAAAACTTTAAAAGAACGACTTGATTTTATAGTAACCCTTTATCAGTATAAGCAAAGGAATTATAGAGAATTTATTCTTTAAAGATAAACAGTTCAGATGTTTTTTCTTTTCATAATGAGCAAATTTTATCCAATAAAACAAATATTGAAATAATCTCAGAGGAAGAAACACATGAATACAGTGATAAAACAATTCGTTCTATACTATATTCTGCTGATTATGTTAAGACCAGATTTAATATGTACATGAATCTAATTGACTTTAAAAATGATGACAGATTGGTTTGGGTACTTATCATAGCTCCTGTATCCTATGCAGAAAAGCATTTTGATGAATGGGATATGATTATTCGTTCTGCAAAAATACATGAATAGGAATCTTCTGAATTGAAGTTAGAACTGGATCGTTAAAGAAACGTATTAATGTAACGAAATCCATTGAGAAAATATAATTTTTTCAAAGGGATATTTATTATCATACACAACAAGTAAGCAAAAGGGCAAAGATAGTAAATATGCCCTATTTTTTTTAATATAATATGTCATTTTTTGTTAGTCTATAGTATAATTAAATAAAGAAAAATTTCTAAATTCCAGGAATGGAAAGAATGACTTTTGTGATATGAACTTATTTTTAACCGGCCCATTGTATGTACAAAAATTATGTACTACCCATATATGTTAAAATAAAACATAAAGGGGGTATTGTATATGTTGAAAAAAATCGAAACAGTAATTTTAAAAGAAAAAAAATATGGCTTAATACTCGTGCCAATGATGATATTTTCCGTGATTGTCATTGTTTATTTGACAAACGGGACCCATGCTTCTTATATACATTTGATTTATATACCGATCATATTGTCGGCTTATTACTGGGGAGGATATGCTGCTTCAATCGTAGCAGCAATATCTGGTATTTTATTAGGGCTTGTGCCTTTAAATGTTGCTGAAGGCATAAAGCAAAATACAATGAGCTGGATTCACAGAATGATTATGCTTATTATTATTGGTTATTTGACGGGTAACTTATTTAAAAAGCTGGAAGAATTAAATGAATATTTAAAGGATAAAGAACTGATTAGTGATATTACTGGCCTATACAATACTAAGAAACTTTTTTATGATCTGACGGATTTAATTGAAAAAGGAAACCGCTTTACAATTATTTCTGTAAAATTAACGAATATTGAAGGAATAGGGAAATACGTCGATTTCAATCTGGTTCAAAAACTTATAAAGCTTCTTATAAGCGATATGAAAGCTAAATTTGAACATCTGTCTATGTATTCCTCTTCTGATGACGAATTAATATTAATTCTTCCTGATGACTGCCAGTATTTTGATAAAATAAAAGATCTGGTAAATAAATATTCTACGGCAGTTAAAATTGATGGTTTTGAGGTTAGGATGCCTCTTAAGGCAGGCATTTACAATTTTGGAGGAAAAACTGAGTCTCCCATTGAAATTTATAATAAATCCAGAGTAGCCAGTGAGCAGGGAGAAATTAATGAGTCGGGAATTTACTATTATGACGTTCAGATCGATAATGAACGAAAAGAATTGTATGAAATCGCAGGTTCATTGCATAAGGCTTTAAATAACAATGAATTTTATCTTGTATACCAGCCCAAAATTAATATTCAGGAAAATAAAATATCGGGGGTTGAAGTATTACTCCGATGGGACAGGGGTGATAAAAAACCTGTAGGTCCTGGTGTATTTATAGATGTTGCTGAAAAAATTGGGTTAATTAGGGATATATCAAAGTATGTCATCGAAAATGTTATTAAACAGATAAAAATATGGGAAAAAGAAAATATTTCTATCCGTTGTTCTATTAACTTAACAGCTCAGGAACTGACGGATCAGGAATTAATTGAATGGGCCGTAGGGAAGATTGAAAGCCATGATATTGACAGATCCATGATTGAAATTGAAATAACAGAAAGGGTTTTAAATAAAGAATTTGAAAAAATTAATAAGCACCTTGAGTATCTGAGAGAAATTGGTTATAAAATATCCATTGACGATTTTGGTACGGGTTATAATTCATTAATGATGATTGGTATGATCCATTATGATGTCTTAAAAATTGACAAATTTTTCTTAGACAGAATGTGCAACTTTGAAGACAGGGAATTGGTTCGAAAAATAATAGATTATGTCCATGTATTGGATAAAAAAGTTGTTGCAGAAGGTGTTGAAACAGAAGAACAACTTAATTTTTTAAAGGAATATGGATGTGATGAGGTACAAGGCTATTACTTTAGTAAACCTTTATTAGCAGAAGATTTTGCAAAATTTTATAAAGAGTTTTATAAAATGAATTAAGTGAATATGATTTCTTTCTTATTTACAATTACAGACACACCCTTTATGTTTGAGGACTTCAAATTTTTTAGAGGCTTTTATATATCAAGGAAAGCCTGAACTGAAGTCCTCATTTTTCATTTATAATGATTAGCATGCCTGGAAAAAACTTTATGGAATTTTCTTTGCAGGGGGAAAAAAGATATGTTAAAATACTTAAAAATCAGTATGAATTTAATTTTCTGTTAAATAAGGGGAGTAGATGGTTAGCATGTGTTTTATGCCGCAGTATGAACATTTTTATTGTTTTTCAGATGCAATGATGAACTGTGCTCTGACTGTCGCACCTATAAATAACAGTGAAATTGCAACATATGACCGTAAAAAATTTTTTGTGGGGATTTTATAAATATAAGGCCAGAAATTTTTGTTGAAGTCGGCGGCAAAAAGGCTTTTGATTTTATTGTTGCGGGTGCTCCTGCATTTTATTTAGTATCAGATAAGGTTGTTAAAGCATTAAAAGAATATAGTATAACTGGATGGGGGTCATATCCGGTAATCATTCATACAAAAACTAATGAAAAAATTAAAAATTATCATGCCTTTTATATTATTGGAAAAGCACTTAAGGCGGATAGAAATTTAGCTGAAAAAAAAGAGGTTATATTGCCA